>Ga0233439_10000729_pt1 | contig 46481 bp, 6 predicted proteins | sample SI_123_September_6_FD_182713 | JGI IMG/M metagenome (GOLD analysis project Ga0233439, IMG submission 182713) | Seawater microbial communities from Saanich Inlet, British Columbia, Canada - SI_123_September2016_100_MG | ecosystem: Environmental > Aquatic > Marine > Inlet | place: Canada: British... | reverse complement strand
AACCTGAACCTGAACCTGAACCTGAACCTCAACCTGAACCTGAACCTCAACCTGAACCTGAGCCTGAACCTGAGCCAGAACCTGAGCCAGAACCTCAACCTGAACCTGAACCTGAGCCAGAACCTGCACCTGAACCTGAACCTCAACCAGAACCTGAACCTGAACCTGAACCTGAACCTGAACCTGCTCCTGAACCTGAACCTGAACCTCAACCTGAACCTCAACCAGAACCTGAACCTGAACCTGAACCTGAACCTCAACCTGAGCCTCAACCAGAACCTGAACCTGAACCTGAACTAACCGATTTCACAGATTCATATGGATATGAAAACATAACAGAAGTTGTTACAGGAAAAATGGTAAATAGAATTGGTATTGACCAATTTCCAAGCGGTGATTTGAAAGCAGATCAAGTTGATTACATCAAATTCTATGTACCAGGAGGTAGTGTTACAACACTTAATATGACTGTATTTGATGTATATGACTCTGATTTCGAACCATCTGATTATCCTACTACTGAATCAGATAAAGTTGAATTATCTATACATAAAGCTCCAAGTGCAACTGATGTAACACAACATAGTTTCGATAGTACATTATTAACTACTGCATCTAATCCAATGAGCTATAGAGATTTTGGTGGTACTTTAATTGCCAATACATTAAGATTAACACCTGATATGTCAAATGGTCTTTTACCTTTCCCATCATCATCATCTCATGGTATGACTGTTAACCAAAAATCTGGTTCATTATACTTAGAAGGTAATATTACTGGTGAAATGTATATATTGAAATTCTATAAAACAGTTGAAGGTATTGGTATTCCAGGAGGATTAGAAGCAAATAGAGATATTAATAGAGGTGTTCTTTACACTATAGAACTTGTTGAAAGTAGTGCTCCTCAACCAGAACCTGAGTCAGAACCTGAGCCAGAACCTCAGCCAGAACCTCAACCTGAGCCTGAACCTCAACCTGAGCCTCAACCTGAACCTGAACCTGAACCTGAACCTGAATCTGAACCTGAACCTGAACCTGAACCCGAAATTTTAGATTATCCATCTAATGTTCAAGCTGCACAACAAATCATGTTTACAGATGATAATATTATAGTTGAAAATCACTTATTAGAACCAAGAGATATTGAAGGTTCTCATCAATACGGAAGTGACCAGTCACAAAAGGACCAATATGACCATATATACATACATGTACCACCACTTAAGGAATTGATTAATTTGAATATTACAATCATGAATGGTTTGGGAACTGAAGATGGTAGAGACCAAGAACTCATATTTGAAATCCAACAAGGTATATCTGTTGACCAAGTAAATAAATCACCTTATGTTTCTGGTGCATTTAGAGTATCAAGTGGATTACCTTATGATATTACAAAAGATAAGGAACTATCTGGTGGCATGTCTGGAGATGGAGGACGAGATTATGCTATTCTTATTTATACAAACGGACTTTATCCATTATTCTATCAATTAGAAGGTAACTTAGAACAAGAACCTCAACCTGAGCCAGAACCTGAGCCTGAACCAGAACCTGAACCTGAGCCTCAACCTGAACCTGAACCTGAACCTGAACCAGAACCTGAACCTGAACCTCAACCTGAGCCAGAACCTGAACCTGAACCAGAACCTGAGCCTGAACCTGAGCCTGAGCCTGAGCCTGAGCCTGAATCTGAACCTGAACCTGAACCTGAACCCGATGAGCCAACAATTCGTTTCTTAAGAGTATCCACAACATCATCTTCACCAATTAATTTCAAGGAAATTAATGTTTTTGTTAATGGTAGTAACTTAGCATTAGACCCATTTACAGTTGTTAGAGTTAAGAATTCTAGTAATGTATTTGTTGAAAGCGATTACTCTAGAAATAATAATTTCTTAGGTTCTGAGGATAATACTAAGGAATTAGAAATGGAATTTATTCCAGGCGAGTTTAGATTTAAATTCTTAGATGGAGTTGTTATTTATCTATCAGAGACAGCAGATTTTGACCAAGTTAGATTTGAATTACTTAACTTTAATAGAACAACACTTGTTGATTTCACTATGGCATCCTTTATTCAAGGTGATACATTCTATCCTGTTATTGACATTAGATGTCTAGGTACTGTAGGTTATAATGTAGAAACAGATTCTAAAACATTAACTGGATTTAGTGGTTTAACAATTAATGAATTAGATATTGATATTCGCTTCTTAAGTCATGTTAAGTCACAATTATTGTTAGATGATCAAGAACCTGAACCTGAGCCAGAACCTGAACCTGAACCAGAACCTGAACCAGAACCTGAACCAGAACCTGAACCTGAACCTCAACCTGAACCCGAACCTGAACCTGAACCTGAACCTGAACCTGAACCTGAACCTGAACCTGAACCTGATGCTCCAACAATTAGATATATTAGATTATTCACAGATGATGCTACAAATCCAATTAACATTAGAGAGTTGGATTTATTCGTTAATGGTGTAAATCTATGTGATGATGCTTTTACAGTATCAACAATTAAAGAAAATGGAACATTTGTTGTAAATGATACTCCAATAGATGGACAATTTGATGCAACAAAATTAACTACTGAAATATTAATAGAATTTATTCCAGGTGAATTTAGGTTCAGTAATCTAGATGGTATTGTTATTTACACAGGTTTCAGTAATAATTTCACATCAATTAAGTTACAACTTCTTAACTTTAATCGTTTTGCTCTTTTGGAATTACCATTCAGTCTTATTGTAAATAGTCACGCACCTATTATAAATATTAATTGCTTAGGTAATGAACCATACACAGTAATAACAGATTCACAAACATTAATTCAAACACCTAATATCACCATGAATGTAGGATATATTGATATTCGTTTCATTTCGTCTATAAAGACAGACCTTTTATTATCAGACCAAGCACCAGAGCCTGAACCTCAACCTGAACCTGAACCTGAACCTGAACCAGAGCCTGAACCTGAACCAGAACCTGAACCAGAACCTGAACCTGATAAAAATTCATTCCAATTCTTCCAAATTTTCAATAATAATACAAACTTCAAGATAATTGATATTAAGATATTTGGACCTAATTTAGAAAATGTTGTTTCATTATCAGAAGGAGGAGAGGCATCAGCTATACAATTTACAACAGATACTGGTGGCAATCAAGTTGAAACTCAATTAACAGATGCATCTGCTAACCAAATTATAGATAATAAATTATTTACAACAGTTATTGAAGAAATTGAAGGTGAAGTTACTTCTACTTATATACCTGAACCATCTCAAGATGTTAAATTTGTAGAAGTAAGATTGTCAAGAGAGTATTCTTTTAGTGAATTAGGAGCTATTGTAGTATATCTTGAACAAACAGGTGGACTTACACAATACTTAATTGAAGCTAAACTTCTTAACTTTAATAGAACAGTATTAATGGAAATAAATAATGCTACATTACATGCAAACGATGCACCAATTGGTATTCTTCAAAATATAAATGCATTAGTATACAAATTAAATGGAAGACAAGACTACTATATTGATGAACGATCAACAACTTTTGCAGATGTTGATAATGATACAGGAACTGTAAATAGACATGACATCGATATTGCGTTGAATTCATATTATCATACTCAAGTTTTCACAGATTTATTAGAACCCGAACCAGAATCTGAACCTGAACCTGAACCAGAATCTGAACCTGAACCTGAACCTGAACCAGAATCTGAGCCTGAACCTGAATCTGAGCCTGAACCTGAACCTGAACCTGAATCTGAACCCGAACCTGAACCACAACCAGAATCTGAACCGGAACCCGAACCTCAACCAGAATCTGAACCGGAACCTGAATCTGAACCCGAACCTGAACCCGAACCAGAAGTAGAGCCGGAACCAGAACCAGAACCAGAACCCGAATCTGAACCTGAACCAGAACCTGAACCAGAAATTCCTGATTATAGTAATGTTCCAGGGTCTCCAAGTGATGTATATTTTGTAGGTGATACAATTACTATTACTAATCATATTACTGTTGATGTAGTCACAGGAAATGAAGATATTATTGATTTTGTAAGATTTACTATACCCCCTAATAGAGAAATTACTAATTTAATTGTTACAAAGTTAGAATTGAACCCATCTACATCAGTTAGAGAAGCCAACTTCGCTAGTTTAGGTGGTATATTCTATAGATTACAAAAAGAGGATGGAAGTGATGCTACAAATGATGCTACAGACTTAGGATTTAACACCGCTGGTGGTGTATTCCAAACAGGAAGTCAACATGACTTTATTAAAGCAGGTGAATTGAAAACAGGCGATCTTGGTAAAAACATATTGGTTGATCAAGCTGGTAATTCAAAACCATTAAGTGGAGGATTTGTACCTGAAAATGAACAAGACCAGCACCCAGGAATAACATATGTAATGCTGTTCTACTCTCCAAAACTATCTGATTACAACGAAACTAGTTTATATGAATTACAAGGTAATACTAGTGATCAACCAGAGCCTGCTCCTGAACCTCAACCCGAACCTGAACCAGAACCCGAACCTGCTCCAGAACCAGAACCTGCTCCAGAACCTCAACCCGAACCTGAGCCTGAACCCGAATCTGAACCTGAACCTGAGCCTGAGCCAGAATCTGAACCTGAACCTGAATCTGAACCTGAATCTGAACCTGAACCTGAACCTGAACCTGAACCTCAGCCAGAACCTGAACCTGAACCTGAACCTGATAATATCAAATTTATTGGCATTAGATATACACCTACAAAACAAGTTAGAATTAGAGAAGTTCAAGTATGGAGTTTGGGACAAAATATATTAAATAGTTCTTCATTATCAGATAAATCATTAGCATCAGACTTTGATATGAATAATACCAAAGAAAAGATGTTAGATAGTAATTTATCAACACAATTTGTAGATGATACTAATGATATTAATAAAAGATTAGTTGTATTTGATTTGGGAAGACCATATGAATTTGATGAACTTGATTCACTTGTTGTATATGTTGGAAGTTTTAGTGGTGGTTTCTTATCACACTATTACGGAAGTTCAGAAATTGTATTCTATAATGAATTCTTTGTTGAATATTCTAGTTATAGTAATGCTGTTACAGGTAATCCACAGAACGCAGATTTCCCTCTTGTATGGAAATATAGATTCAGCGGACGAGGATTTAGTAATGATAATGAAGTAGATGTTGAATCTTCAACACAAGAAATATCAGATGATAAATCACACTTAGTATTAATACATAGTCCTTGGGCAGAACCTCAACCTGAACCTGAACCTGAGCCAGAACCTGAACCTCAACCTGAACCTGAACCTGAACCAGAACCTCAACCTGAACCTGAACCTCAACCTGAACCTCAACCTGAACCTGAACCTCAACCTGAACCTCAACCTGAACCTGAACCAGAACCTGAGCCAGAACCTGAACCCGAACCACAACCACAACCAGAACCTGAACCTGAACCTGAATCAGAACCTGAACCTGAACCTCAACCTGAACCTCAACCGGAACCTGAATCAGAACCTGAACCTGAACCTGAATTCTTCGCATTACCTGACAGCGATACAAATGACTTTACTAGTTTCTTAGTTAATAATGCATTCAATAATGATGACACATTAACATATAGTCTTTCTACAGATACACCATTAAGCGCAGCTCATGTTGGAAATCCTATTAAATCAAATACTTTATACTTAAATGGTAGTGGTACAACAGGATTACAATTTAATACTACAAACTGGGGTACAGATGGAATAGTTCTTAAAAATATATTTGCATTTGATGGAACAACATGTGTTGGTGTTGGTAAAAGAGGGTCAATAAATATTCAACTAATTTCATATGATAAATCTGATAACACTAATTCTAAATATGAAGCGTATTTGACTAGAATTTATGCATCACAAGCTGATCTTAGTATAGTAACTTCTGAAAGCCAAACAACACCAGCTAATGGTTATACAAGTGGTAATACTATCAAATTATACATATTGATAGATAACAGTAACCTTGACTTACCATATGTTGTAGCTGGTAAATACTTAATAGAAGCTGACCCATTAAATATGTCTAGAAATACATTCATCGCTGAAACAACCGCTATAGACTTTAGTGTTTCTATTGATAACCCATCATTATCTGTTTCAGCTAATGTTAGAGACCACGGAAATAATGATGATACTGGTTCATCTATTAATGTATCATGGAATACTCAGAATACTTTTGTCTTAGCATCGCCTAATACAACAACATCTATTAGTAGTTCAACAAATAATAACGTTTCATATATTACATCTATTGTAAGAAAGAGACATGATACAGCTATTAATGAGGATAGATTACACCATAACTTAGATGGAACTAATCCTAATAATGAATACGTTATGTTAGAAAATATTAAGACAAAGACTACAAGTAGCAACGTTTCAATTACAGATACAGATAATTTGTTCTTTAATGCCAGGTTCTCTTACATTCTTAACGCTGTTAATGTAATTACAGGTGATACTTACACAGGAACCAGTAGTCAAATAGTTACACCACCATCTGTTCCAATTAATGTTGTTCAAGATACTACTGTACCTTATTTCAAATTCACATATGAAGACCATTTTGCTAATGGTACAGCAGATACAATTGGTTATAGATTGGTTCGTTCATCATACACTATATCAGGTGTTAATGCTATTTCTGTTTCAATTACTGAAACGGTGAGATCAGATACAAAACAAGTTACTACAAAGGAAATTACTATGGGACAAGATTTATTATATGGTAAGTCATATACTCTTGAATTATCTTCATATAACAGCGGTGGTCAATCATATAACACAGTTAATTATACTGATTTAGTTATACCTAATCTTGGTGTAAATGAAAACGTTGCTGTATTTACATATCAAGAAAAGAGAATTGATATTGGTGCATCAACTATACAAGATATAGATGGACAAAACATCGTTGAAAAGCAAACATATATTGAATTAACAATATCTGAACATACTTTTAATGATAGTACTGTTGCTAATGAATATAAAATATATGAGAAACAAAAATTAATGCATACTATAACATCTCCAGGTACTTATATCATTTCTAGAAAATATGCCAATAATAGTAATAGCTTAGTCAGTTATTCATATGACGATAGCGTTTTCATAGATGTAGTTGCTGTTAATGTAGGACAAAATAAATACTCTAATATTTCAACTACAACCCATATTACTACTCTTTCTGCACCACCACCACCAGTTCCATTACCATTAACCAACATAGATATTAGCGGAGGACAAAATACTATGACTATTAAATTCAGATTATATGATGATTACACAGAAAAGGTTGTTGTTGATTTATTACGCACAGAACAATCTGGAAGTAAAGAAGAATTTACACAAAACGATTATTTTGATATTATATTAGGTACAGGAATTGAACAGTTAGATTACTTAACGTTGCCTACATCAGGAACATACTTAGGAAGAGAAGGTGATATAATTACACATACAATTACAGGATTAACAGATAACTTTATTATGGCTTTCAGATTTACTAACTTCAGCGAAGAAATTGTTAGAGCAGGAGAAATCTTATACCCATCTGTAGAATCTGGAAGACAATATAATTCCTCTGATGGAACAACTACAGGTGAAATAGATTACGGTACTAACCAAACTTATACTGAAACATATAATACTGCTCCTACCAACACTTATGAAAATGAAAGCAAAACTACGGGACCAACACCTGCTCCCGCACCAACACTATCATCCACAAGTAGTATTAATAATATCAACGTATCATGGAATTATACAGGTGTTTATTCAACAGCATATAATATTTATGTTGATATGAAGACTACTTATGAAACATATGATGTAAGTAATATTGAATTTGCAGATAATTATACCAGTACAAGTAAGTCAGTTACAAGATTAGTACCTAATCGTGATTACTCATTTACACTTCATAGCTATACAAACTTAAAACCAACAACAGATTCTGCGGATAATTGGTCTAGAAGTGATAGTTCAACAATATCTAATATTACAACAAGTAGCTACACAACTAGTAAGGTAGTTAATCTTGAATTAATGCAAAATGTTTCTAAGGTAACACAATCTAATCCTATTCAATGGGCAATTAAGACTACTGGCTTACCTAGTTATTTTGCTGCTGCTTGGAGGGCTAATTCAGTTAATGCAAATACACCAACTACAGTTACTTTGTCAGCGACACAACCAATGGGTATTTCAAATGGTGATGTTATTGGTGCATTCATTAAGGTAGGTAATAATATTAGGTGTTTAGATATTTGTACTTGGAATTCTTCCCAGACAAATAATCTTGTATTCTCTGATGATACTGGAAGTTCATCATCTCCTAATAATGATGGATTTACAGAAAATACATTACCATACTTCCAAGTGTGGAGAACATCTACTAATATTATTGAACCAATATATGTATCATCTGTAAATCGTGTTGATGGTAACAACGCATCTCTAGGTTCTCAATCAATATACAAGATTAATGGTGGATCTCAAAATGGAGCATATATTGACACACAACTAACACTATGTACTAAGAAATTCAATATTTATAGAAATGGTTTCTATGTCGAAAGTGTGACCAATATATTTACATATACAGATACTGAAACAGGTCCTGCTACTTATGATGTTACCTATAGTATTGATATCAATAGTACAAATTATTCTGCAACATATGCTGGAGGAGAAACTAATACTTGGGATTCAACTGTTAGTTATGCTATTACAGATGTAGTTGAACCAACGATATCATATGTCACACAAGGAGATATTAATAACTCATCAATTGTACAATTAACAGATCATGATATTACTCAAGAATTCGTATTTGAAAACAACGGATGGAAATTCATTTCATTTAATGTTATTTCAAACACATACACAACAATTCAATCTTTGTTTGGATTAATTAAATCACAAAATCCTAGTGTAACTAACATGTTAATATTAGACCAGGCATATACTAGATACATATATGACGGTTCATGGTCATCTAATGCTTCAGAAGATATATATTATGATAATGGTTATTATGTTAAAGTTATTTGTGATAGTTATCCTCTAACATTATCTGTTACTGGTAAGGGCATTACATTCATGAATATTAATTTAACTTTAGGTTGGAATTTCATGGGTTGGCCATTCCAATTTGGTTGTGATGCTTCATCTGTATTCTTAATTAACCCTCAAGGTTCTTCTGATACATTCTTCGACAAATTGTATTTAATTGCAGATCCTGAGGGTTCAATTAAAGAAGGTAAAGCATCTGATATAAATAATTATTATATTGAAGATACGTTTAAATTTGAGCCTGGTTTCGGTTATGTTGTTCGTGTTGATAGTAATCTTGATTTACATTTCGATTTAAATACTTTCCCTCAACCTCAACCTGAACCTGAACCTGAACCCGAATCTGAACCCGAATCTGAACCTGAACCTGAATCTGAACCTGAACCTGAACCTGAACCAGAAGCTGAACCTGAACCTGAATCAGAACCTGAACCTGAATCAGAACCTGAATCAGAACCTGAACCTGAATCAGAACCTGAACCTGAATCAGAACCTGAACCTGAACCCCAACCTGAACCTCAACCTGAACCTGAACCTCAACCTGAATCTGAGCCTGAACCAGAACCTCAACCTGAACCTGAACCTGAACCTGAACCTCAACCTGAAGGTGACGCACTTGCAATAACTGATATTAGATTGAGATTATCTAATAACTTCTTGATTTCAATTGAAGAAATACAAATGTGGAAGAATGGTGTAAATGTGTTATTAAATGCTTCATTAGATAAATCTACAGCAATTACTACTGATAATTCATTAATAAATATTAATGATGCTTCATTAACAAATAAATTTACATTATCATCTTCAGCAACTAGTTCTAACAGAATTATTAATCTAGAATTAGACAGACCATATTATTACAACGAACTAGATTCACTTGTTATCTATGTTGGCGATATAGGCGCTGGTGCAAATAGAGATGCTATAAATGGTTCATTCCTTGATTTCATGAATGCTAACAATAGTCCAATTGTTTCTTATGAATTTAATGAAACATCTATTAATGAAAATTATCCACGTGTATTCAAATTTAACTTTACTATTGGTGGAAGAAATAATGGATTAGGTGAAGTTAATAATGTATCAGGAACACATGAAATATCTGATAGTATTGTTGATAGATTAATTACTCTATATCAACCATGGGATGAACCACAACCTGAACCAGAACCTGAACCTGAATCTGAACCTGAACCTGAATCTGAACCCGAACCTGAATCTGAACCCGAACCTGAACCTCAACCTGAATCTGAGCCAGAACCTGAACCTCAACCTGAATCTGAACCCGAACCTGAATCTGAACCCGAACCTGAACCTCAACCTGAATCTGAACCTGAACCTGAATCTGAACCTGAACCTGAACCTCAACCTGAATCTGAACCTGAACCTGAATCTGAACCTGAACCTGAACCTGAACCTGTTGTTGAAATTTTCACAGATGAAAAATCAGATAATACACTTTACTTACAAGTAAGAGGAAATGACGGAAATGATGATATTAAGACTGTCTACTATAATGTTAATGAAAATGAAATACCGTTGGATACAACATTAATAACACCTCTTGATACCACAAGAGATACAATTATAGTACCATATGATGGTAATAATAATGGCGATGGATTTAATGGTTCAGATAGATTATACGTCGTAGTTGCTAGACATAGTATTAATATTAAAACGATGGAAGGTGTTACATTCAGACTTACAGACAATAACGAATTGTTAATTAACAATAGAATTGTTTATACTTTGAGTAGTGATAGTGGAAGAGATGATATTAATGAAAATGTTACATTTAAAGCATTCGGTGAATCATTCTTTGTTGTAAAAGAACCCCAACCTGAACCTGAACCCGAACCTCAACCTGAACCTCAACCTGAACCTGAACCTGAATCTGAACCTGAACCTGAACCTGAACCTGAATCTGAACCTGAACCTGAATCTGAACCTGAACCTGAACCTGAACCTGAATCTGAACCTGAATCTGAACCAGAACCAGAACCAGAACCTGAATCAGAACCCGAACCCGAGCCTCAACCTGAATCTGAACCTGAACCTGAACCTGAACCTGAATCTGAACCTGAGCCTGAACCTCAACCTGAACCTCAACCTGAACCTGAGCCTGAACCAGAACCCGAACCTCAACCTGAACCTCAACCTGAACCTGAACCTGAACCAATTCTTGAAGTATTCACAGATATTCAAAGTATTACTGCTAATGGAGATCAAGTTCTATACTTACAAGTAAAGGGAGCTATAGATGGTAATACTACAGGTGGATTATGTAGTTCAGAATTAATGGCTCTTTATTTTAACTTTAATGATAATACTGGTGATACTCCATTAAAAGAAGCAGGTGGAACTTATAGTACTATATTGAATAATAGCTCATTCAGTAATCATTATGCGTATGTAATTATTCCAGATAATGTAACTGTTGAACCTATTCTTGCAAGACATTCTGCAGATGTTCAAAGTGTACAACCTGGAACTGTTACATTCTCAGTTACAAATGATGGACATCTTAAGGTTAATGACAGATTAGTTTATATCTTTATTGATGATGAACCAGGTAGAAGCGATGGAGATCAAGATACAACACACTTTACTGGAAGCAACGATGGCCTTGGCTTCAGATTATTCTCTTCTTCAGAAAGAAGTTCTAAGCCTTATCTTGATGATAATTTAATGACAATTAAAGAACCAGAACCTGAACCAGAACCAGAACCTGAACCTGAACCAGAATCGGAACCTGAACCTGAACCTCAACCTGAACCTCAACCTGAACCCGAATCTGAACCTGAACCAGAACCAGAACCAGAACCTCAACCCGAATCTGAACCCGAGCCAGAACCTCAGCCTGAATCTGAGCCTGAGCCTGAACCTCAACCTGAATCGGAACCTGAGCCCGAATCTGAACCTGAACCTGAACCAGAACCTGAAGGAGAACCTGAACCTGAACCTCAACCTGAATCTGAACCTGAACCTGAACCTGAATCTGAACCTGAACCTGAACCTGAGCCTGAAGGAGAACCTGAACCTGAAGCCGAACCTGAACCTGAATCCGAACCTGAACCTGAATCTGAACCTGAACCAGAACCTCAACCAGAACCTGAACCTGAACCTGTTGTTGAAGTATTTACTGATATTAGAAGTAATAATAATACCATGTACTTACAAGTTAGAGGGAATGAAGATATTGACGGTAACTTTAATGATAAGATACAAACATTATACTATAATGTAAATGAAACACCAGGTACTTTAACACCAACAGATAATACTAGGTCTCCTGTTGTAATTCCATATGATGGAAATGATAATAATGATGGATTTAATGGAACAGATAGAATTTTCGTTACAATTGCAAGACATTCAATAACAATTAAAACGATGGATGGTGTTAATTTCGGTATAACAAGTGATAATTACTTAACTATTGATAATCGTTTAGTCTATACACTTGACGGAGAGGAAGGTAGAGATGTAATTAGTGAAACAGCAACATATTTGGCATATGGAGAAACATTCTTCACCATTAAAGAACCTGCTCCCGAACCAGAACCAGAACCTCAACCAGAACCTGAACCAGAACCAGAACCTGAATCTGAACCTGAACCTGAATCTGAACCTGAATCGGAACCTGAACCTGAATCTGAACCTGAATCTGAACCAGAGCCTGAATCTGAACCTGAACCTGAACCTGAACCTGAATCAGAACCTGAACCTGAACCTGAACCTGAGCCTGAACCAGAACCTCAACCTGAACCTGAACCCGAACCAGAACCTCAACCTGAACCTGAACCTCAACCTGAACCTCAACCTGAACCTGAACCTCAACCTGAACCTCAACCTGAACCTGAACCTCAACCTGAACCTGAACCTCAACCTGAATCGGAACCTGAACCTGAATCTGAACCTGAGCCAGAGCCAGAGCCAGAACCAGAGCCTGTTGTTGAAGTATTTACAGATACAAGAATAGTTAATAATAGTATTCAATATTACTTACAGGTTAGAGGAAATAATGATATTAATGGAAATTTCAACGATAAAATAAAGACAATTTATTACAATCAAAATGAAGCTGAACTTACAGGAGGAAGTGGAGGAATATTTGGTTCAATTACTCCTTCAGATACAATTATGGACCCTATTGTAATTCCATATGATGGAAACGATAATAATGATGGTTTCTTTAATACAGATAGAATACACGTTGTAATTGCAAGACATGATATTAATATATTGAGCATGAAAGATGTTGACTTTGGTATCACCGCTGATAATTATTTGGTAATTAATAATAGATTGGTTTATGTACTTGATGGAGAAGAAGGTAGAGGAGTTGTAAATGAACAATCAACATATGCTACATTTAGTAGTGTACTATTTACGTTGAAACAACCTGAACCAGAGCCAGAATCTGAACCAGAACCTGAACCTGAATCGGAACCTGAACCTGAACCTGAATCGGAACCTGAACCTGAACCTGAATCGGAACCTGAACCCGAATCAGAACCTGAATCGGAGCCTGAACCTGAATCGGAACCTGAATCGGAACCTGAACCTGAATCGGAACCCGAACCTGAACCTCAGCCAGAATCTGAACCTGAACCTGAGCCCGAACCTGAACCAGAATCTGAACCGGAACCAGAATCGGAACCAGAATCGGAACCTGAACCTGAACCGGAACCAGAATCGGAACCTGAACCTGAACCTCAGCCTGAACCCGAACCTGAACCTGAACCCGAACCTGTTGTAGAAGTTCTTACTGATACAAGAATTGTGAATAATATGATAGAATACTACTTACAAGTTAGAGGAAATGATGGCAATAATAAATCAAAGACACTTTATTATGACGTAACACAAGCTATTGGTTCTACTACACCTACTACATCTAATACTAATTTTGAATCTGTTGTAGTTCCTTACGATGGCAATAATAATGGTGATGGATTTGATGGATCTGATAGAATACATATTGTTATCGGACGACACAGCGTTAATATATTAAGTATTAAAGACGTAACATTCGATATTACTGATAATAATGAATTAATTGTTAATGATAGAATGGTATATACATCTGTTCTTGATAATGCTAGAGGTAATGTAAATGAAGATGGTGATTATCAAATTGTTAATCAAGCATTATTCACATTAAAAGCACCAGAACCTGAGCCAGAATCTGAGCCTGAGCCTGAGCCTGAGTCTGAACCTGAACCAGAATCTGAACCAGAACCAGAACCTGAACCAGAATCTGAACCTGAACCCGAAGCTGAACCTGAACCTGAATCTGAACCTGAACCAGAACCAGAACCCGAAGCTGAACCTGAACCTGAATCTGAACCTGAATCTGAACCTGAACCTGAATCTGAACCTGAACCTGAATCTGAACCTGAACCTGAACCTCAACCAGAACCTGAACCAGAACCTGAACCTGAACCTGTAGTTGAAATCTTTACTGATATATATAACGGTAACTATTATCTACAAGTTAGAGGTAATGAAGGTAATACAAAGATAAAGACTATTTATTATAACATTAACGAGCCTGTAGGTACAACAGTACCAATTGATAATACTAGAGATACAATTACAATTCCGTATGATGGCAACGATAATGGTGATGGATTTAATGGTACAGATAGATTATATGTTGTTGTAGCACGACATAGTTTAGATATTAAAACTATAGATGTTACTTTCGGATTAACAGCTGATTATTTATTGACAATTAATAACAGGTTAGTTTATACATTAACTACAGATGATGGAAGAAATGATATAAATGAGAGTAATCCATATGAAATGTTTGGAGAAACACTCTTTACTATTAAAGAACCTGCTCCAGAACCAGAACCAGAACCAGAACCAGAACCAGAATCAGAACCTGAACCAGAATCGGAACCTGAACCAGAACCGGAACCAGAATCGGAACCTGAACCTGAACCTGAACCTGAACCTCAACCCGAACCTGAATCGGAGCCTGAGCCTGAATCGGAGCCAGAATCTGAGCCTGAGCCTGAGCCTGAACCCGAGCCTGAATCGGAGCCAGAATCTGAACCCGAACCAGAACCAGAACCAGAATCTCAACCAGAACCAGAACCAGAACCAGAACCAGAACCTGTTGTTGAAGTATTCACAGACCAATTAATAAGAGGAAGCCAAATATTATTATACTTACAAGTTAATGGACATGAAAATAGTACTGGATTACAAACATTATACTATAATCCATCTGATGGAACTGGTAATGTAGTAACAGATGAAGGTATAAATACTAGAACACCTGTTGTTATACCATATGATGGTGATGATAATGGCGATGGATTTAATAATCAAGATAGATTATATGTAGTATTAGCTAGACATAGTGTTCAGATTATGACAATATCTGGAGTAGCATTTACAATATCACCTAATCAATTATCTGTTACAACAACCGAATATTATTTGAAGATTGATGGAAGAATTGTTTATACTATGGATAATGAATATGGAAGAGGAACAGTAAGTGATAATGCAACATATAAATTACTTGATAATACTTTGTTTACATTACAACAACCAGAACCCGAACCTGAACCTCAACCAGAGCCAGAGCCAGAATCCGAACCTGAACCTGAACCTGAACCTGAATCTGAACCCGAACCTGAATCTGAACCCGAACCTGAATCCGAACCCGAACCTGAACCTCAACCTGAATCTGAACCAGAGCCAGAACCTGAACCTGAAGGAGAACCTGAACCTGAACCTCAACCTGAATCTGAACCTGAACCTGAATCTGAACCTGAACCTGAACCTGAACCTGAAGGTGAACCTGAGCCTGAACCTCAACCTGAATCTGAACCTGAGCCTGAATCTGAGCCAGAACCTGAACCTCAACCTGAATCTGAACCTGAACCCGAACCCGAACCTGAGCCTGAGTCTGAGCCTGAGCCTGAACAACATGTGGAAATTTATACAGATCAAAGGTTCACAGCAACAGGAATAACATTATACTTACAAGTTAATGGACATGAAAATGCATCAGGAAATACACAGACTTTATATTATAATAAAGCACATGAAGATGCTAATGGTAAAGAAACTGTACCACACGCACCTACAAATGGAGAAACTATAAGAGATACAGTAATTATTCCATATGATGGTAATGATAATGGAGATGGATTTAATGGTTCTGATAGAATAAATATAGTTCTAGCAAGATATAGTGTAAATATTATGACTATAAGTGGTGTTGTATTTGATATGAATAATAATAATGAATTGACTATTGACGGAAGAATAGTTTATGTATTAGATGGTGAAACAGGCAGAGGAAACATTACAGAAACAGATACGTATAAAGTACTTGACAATTCAATATTTGTATTACAAGCTCCTGCACCTGAACCAGAGCCTCAACCAGAACCTGAACCAGAATCAGAGCCAGAACCTGAACCAGAATCTGAACCTGAATCTGAACCTGAACCCGAATCTGAACCTGAACCTGAACCAGAACCTGAATCTGAACCTGAACCTGAACCTGAATCCGAACCTGAACCCGAAGGAGAACCTGAACCTGAACCTCAACCTGAATCTGAGCCTGAACCTGAATCCGAACCTGAACCTGAGCCTCAGCCTGAATCTGAACCTGAACCAGAACCTCAACCAGAACCCGAGCCTGAACCAGAACCTCAACCAGAATCTGAGCCTGAACCAGAATCTGAGCCTGAGCCCGAACCAGAACCTGAATCAGAAGCAGCCATGTTATATACTCAATATTGGAAGGATTTATGGCCCAAATGGCAATACTTGGTATATCAAAACCAAACTATAGATCAATTAGCATCAGGTACAGCGTTAATTAGTGGTAATTTCTTCACAAGCAGATTTAATCAAATACCAGATGTAAATTCATCAGGTAATCATATGATTAAGATTGTGTTACTTGAAGATAATAGTAAAGTTTATGAAGGTAAATTATGGAACAACAATTTCAATATTGGATTTGCAAAATACAAAGGGGTTGGTAGTGAAATGAATGGTCATAATTATATCTATAAACCAACAGATATACAAGAAGGTCTTTATATGGTATTTATATCCAATATCCAAGGTAAATATGATACTGATAGATACAACGATTTCTTTGAATTTGAAATAGATGTAAATGGTGATGCATTCTTGAAGTTCCCATATGTAACCCCCGAACCAGAACCCGAACCTGAATCTGAACCTGAACCTGAACCTGAACCTGAATCTGAACCTGAACCTGAATCTGAACCTGAACCTGAACCTGAACCTGAATCTGAACCCGAGCCTGAACCTGAACCTCAACCTGAACCAGAAGCTATTGGAGGTACAATATTTGATGGTTATATTACTGGTGCAACTCTTAACTTTTACGAAGTTAGTGATTTATCAAGAACTACTATAATCGCATCTACAGTAACAAATAGTAGAGGTGATTATATTATACCAGACAATCTTGACCAATCTAAATTCTATACAATTGTATCAGTTGGTGGTTATGATAGTGTTTTGGGTACAGATATGGGAAGTAAATCATTCCAAAAACTAATTAGATTAGGCACAGATCCATACGCTAATAGTACTAACATTAACGCCATTACTACATTAGTTAACGCTAGTGTTGCTAAGATTGTTGCTGATACTGGATTATCTGCTGATAGTCCTGATATTGTAACTAATGTTAATACTGTTTCATCAAACGTTGCTACCAATTTAGGATTGGACTCATCTGATGATATTGATGTTAATTATTTATCTGCAACATCAAGAGAATCTGGTGCTGGTACAAAGTTGGCCAAGGTTCATACAATAATTAACTCTATTATCAACGTTGCTGCTGACACAAATAAATCATCTGTTGATGCTAGTGCTAATTTCACAGACGCTATTATTAATTTAGCCGTTACTGCTACAGCAACACCAACAGAAATATCAGCTGGAGTTAATAAAGTAATTATTGAATCCGCAAATATTAGTGATACTGTTACTAGTGCGATTAATACTGGTGTTGATGCGAGTGTTGCTACTAAGGCAATTAATGTAGTTGAAAAGATTGAGGATATTGTTACAAATAGCTTTGATACTTCTAGTACAGACGCAACATCTGTTGGTGATGCAATAATCAACTTCCAAAAAGCAGTACAAATAACAGTTGATATTGACACCGAAAATATTGTACTTGATGACATTACAGAAAATAATGTTCAAGCACAAACTGTAAATACTATTGATCAACCAGAACCAGAACCAGAACCAGAACCTGAACCTGAACCTCAACCTGAACCTCAACCTGAACCTGAACCTGAACCTGAACCTCAACCTGAACCTGAACCTCAACCTGAATCTGAACCCGAACCTGAACCTCAACCTGAATCTGAACCTGAACCTGAATCTGAACCTGAACCTGAACCCGAGCCAGAATCTGAACCTGAACCTGAACCTCAACCTGAATCTGAACCCGAACCTGAACCTGAACCTGAATCTGAACCTGAACCTGAACCTGAATCTGTATTAGAAATATTAACTGATATTACAAATAACAATAATAAACTTTATGCTCAAGTAAGGTTCCCAGATGGAACTCTAAAAACATTATATTATAATACATCAGATGGTTTTGGAAATACACCAACATCTACAATTAATAATAAATATAGCTTGGTTGAAGTTCCTCTATTCTTCTATTATGATAATCAAGACATGTCAAGTGTTCCAATTGTTATATCAAGACATACTGTTACTATACCAACATTTACTAATATGGTTATTACTGTTAATAATGATTACTTGAAATTACAGGATAGATTTATGTATACATATGAAGATGATGACGAAAGAGGTGATATTAATCCTAATAATACATTAGGTTTCAAATTATTCCAGGCAAGTTTCCAACCAGGATTTATTACACCAACAGAACCAGAACCAGAACCAGAACCAGAACCAGAACCAGAACCAGAACCTGAACCAGAGCCTGAATCTGAACCAGAGCCTGAACCTGAACCTGAATCTGAACCCGAGCCTGAACCTGAACCTGAATCTGAACCCGAGCCAGAACCTCAACCTGAACCTGAACCTGAACCTGAATCTGAACCAGAGCCCGAACCTCAACCTGAATCTGAACCAGAACCAGAATCTGAACCAGAACCAGAACCAGAACCAGAATCTGAACCAGAACCAGAACCTCAACCTGAACCTGAACCTCAACCTGAACCTCAACCTGAACCTGAACCTGAACCTGAACCTGAACCTGAACCTGAACCAGAAGCACAATTAGATTTATATACTGAGATATTAGATGATGGAACACACTTCTTACAATTAAGTGGTAATGAAACAGATACAGCATTAATTAACATAGATTTTGGTGATGATAATATTGGTGATTCAATTAGAACAATTTATAGAAGAGTAGTTCAAACAACTTTTGATGGTGAAACAGACCCAGTTGCAGCAGAAGCTAGATATGCAACACCAGGTGGATTATATAAACAAGTTGTAATACCATATGAAATTACAAATACTACACATGTACCAATTGTAAAATCTAGAAAACGTGTTATTGATGGAGGTCCTAAGTTCATAGACCAAGCCACAATTTCTACTGTTAAGGTTGATAACAAGTTCTACTTGTTAATTAATAATATGATGGCTTATCTATATACATTAGATGCTACAGACATAGATAATCAAGGAGGAGATGCAACTAGTACAGGAACTCATAAATTATATACATTAGAAGTTGATAATGATTTCACAGTTTCACCACCTGAACCAGAACCTGAACCTGAACCAGAATCTGAACCAGAATCTGAACCTGAACCTGAACCTGAACCTGAACCTCAACCTGAACCAGAATCTGAACCAGAACCTGAACCTGAACCTGAACCTGAACCTGAACCTGAACCCGAACCTGAATCTGAACCCGAACCTGAATCTGAACCTGAACCCGAACCTGAATCTGAACCCGAACCTGAATCTGAACCCGAACCTGAACCAGAACCTGAAATGGAATTTGACCCTAATGGATATCATAACATAGCTGGTTTCTTAATTGAATCGAATAATACACATGACAGTATTGTTGAAGTTCAAGTATGGTCTAGAGGAGTTAATATTGCAAGTTCGGCATATGGATCTACAGCAACACATATTGGAACTGAAAATAATTCTAACCCAGGATTTGCAATTAATGATTTATGGCGAGAACCAGGAGAATCTTATGCTAGAAATAATTCCATACCAGTTAATCTTTTAGTTACTCTATCAACACCTGTTGATTATACTCAGATTGAAGCTGTAATTATTTATCCATACGTATATGGTAATTCTAATGCAACATTTAATAATGCAACACTCTCTGTTATTAATGAACTTGGAAGTAAATTAAAGACAATTAATGTTGGAACACATACAGCAAGAGCTATTAAATTTCAGTTTGAGCATTATGAATATCCACGAGTAAGTACATTTATTCCTAAGGTCTTACGTGGTGGTAATGATATCTTTTATAAATTGGGTGAAGATACAAATAGCAATAAATCATTCCCAACTTCGATGATAACATCTGACTATGAACATCTCTTAACAATTGATTTACCGTTTGTTTTCAAAGAACCTCAGCCAGAACCCGAACCAGAACCTCAGCCAGAACCTGAACCAGAATCTGAACCTGAACCTGAACCTGAACCTGAATCTGAACCTGAATCGGAACCTGAACCTGAATCGGAACCTGAACCTGAATCTGAACCTGAATCTGAACCCGAACCTGAATCTGAACCCGAACCTGAATCTGAACCCGAACCTGAATCTGAACCTGAACCTGAATCTGAACCTGAACCTGAACCTGAACCTGAATCTGAACCTGAACCTGAACCTCAACCTGAATCGGAACCTGAACCTGAACCTGAACCTGATAATAACAAAATACAATTTATAGAATTAACTGCTGACGATACTACATTCTTCCGTGAAATTGAAATATATGTTGATAATATTAACGTTGCAGAAAAAATAGTATCACATACAGACCCTGATACATCATTATATGATTTATATGGAACTGATAGAAATGTTGATACAACAGCTCAAGTTTCAAGTGGAACAACAATTCTAATTAAGACATCTATCGAAGAGTTCAAATTTAATATGTTAGGTGGTATTCTCTTGAATAGCTTTGTTAATCTTTCTGGTATTACAGTTACGATGAAATTGCTCAACTTCAATAGAAATGCATTATTAATTGTAGATACAACAATTACCAACAACGTAAAGAAATTAGCTTATATTGGAGAAAAGGGATTGCCAGTTGGTACTATAACAGACCAATCGGTAGATATTAGATATGATTTATCACTAAGAACTGAAATAATGAGAACACTTGGAGAACCAGAACCAGAACCAGAACCAGAACCAGAACCTGAATCTGAACCTGAACCTGAATCTGAGCCTGAGCCTGAACCTCAGCCAGAACCTCAACCTGAACCTGAACCTGAACCTCAGCCAGAACCTCAACCAGAACCTCAACCTGAGCCAGAACCTCAACCAGAACCTCAACCTGAGCCTGAACCTCAACCTGAGCCCGAATCTGAACCTGAACCTGAATCTGAACCTGAACCTGAACCTGAATCTGAACCTGAACCTGAATCTGAACCTGAACCTGAACCTGAATCTGAACCTGAACCTGAATCTGAACCTGAACCTGAACCCGAATTCCAAGCTATTTCTCTTCTAGACCAAAATGATACTTCACATCTTACATCATTTGATACAAATCTAATTTCACAATATTCAATTTCATCAAGTAATCCATTACAGAAGATATGGAGTGGTGATGCTATGAACTCTAATACTGTTTATATTACACAAATCACGTTACCCACAGAAAATTGGGGAACAATTAAACTATTAGAATTATATGCGTTTGACAGCTTATCATGTGTTGGAATTAATGCAGGTTTCCCTAGAGATGTACAGAATGTAATTATTCCTATGACAAAAATTAATTTTTCTACAAATAACAACACATCAGTATATACACCATCACAAACTGTGGGAATGAATGCATACTTATATATCCCAACAAGTCAAGATGATAGTAATACAAGTGTGACAGATGGATATACACCAGGAAATTATGCTGAAATATATGCATTAATAGATAATAGTTCATTAACAGATACTCTTAATGGAAGCATTATTACAGGTAAGTTCATTGTTAAATTACAACCTAGTTCTTCTATTCAATTCCTATCTCAGGCAGGTAGAAACATTAATATATCATTAAGTGTTCCTAATACAACAATACAATTAACTGTTTCCAACTTGAATAATGATAAATCATCTAATGAAAGTGGTGCAGCAGTTAATATTTCATGGACAACATCTAATTCAATTAGCATTTACTCTCAAGATAATAATACAGATATTTCATTACCAACACATTCGAGTTATAATACAAAGGTTACTAAGGTTACACGAAAACGCATAGATACACCTACAGTATATGACCCAATACATTATTACAGCGAAACAATTGATTTACTAACAGGTGAATTTAATTCGTTATCAAGCTCTACCAGTTTCACAGATCAATATGGATTATTCTATAATGCAACATACGAATATACTATTTATGGTGTAAATGTAATTACTGGTGAAAATATAGTAACATCTTCACAAGTAACAACTGAACCATTTAAACCAGTTAATTTGACACAAAATCAATATGTAACAGGTCAAGAACCTATTATTAGTGTAACATGGGAGGATGCTATTACAAATGGAACTGCTAGTAATATTACATATACGTCAAAGGTTGATACATTCACGGTATCTGTTACTGTAAATAATATTGTTAAATCTGCAACTATTAGCTCTATATATGAGACTGGTTCTTCAAGTGATAAACTATTTGAATTATCTGATATTCTATATGGAAGAGATTATGATGTATCCGTAACATCAAACGGAACTGGAAGTTCAGCATCATCTTCTCTAAGTGTTACATATCCTGACCCTGGTTCTACATTATCAGCTGTTTCTTTCTCAGTTGCCGCTAACCAAAACCCATATGATAATACTGATAGATCTATTGATTCATTCGGCAATACATTAAGTAATGGAAGTAACTGGATTGAAGTAACTATTAATAACTATACTGATATTGATGTAACACATTATGTAATTTATGAAAAACAAGTTAAATTGTATGAGGTTGCAAAATCTGTTATTGATGCAGATAATGTATTAATGATATCTAAGATACATAATTCATCTCGTTCAAAGATAGATATTGATTATGAAGTAGATATATTTATTGATGTTGTAGCTATTAATAAAAACAGCAATTTATACAGTAAGAGTTCTCAAACAGAATACATAGAATCACTCAGCAAACCACCTGCTCCAACACCAACACCTGTTACCAATTTAACAGCAACTGGAGCACAAAATAAGATTACTCTCACTTGGAATGATAGCTTATATGCATACTATTATCATGTCTATCTAATCTACTTTAATAATACTAATAATGACCCAGGTATTCAAACAACAGATGCAATTAATGTAGCAATTGATACTACACGAAGTTTTAATAATAGCTCATTTAATGCATATTACAACGGTTCAAATTACTTTGCTCATGTTGCTACTATTAATAACCATGCATTAACTACAGATACTACAAAGTCATATACATATAATAATCTAAGCGATAATGTAATATTATCTTTCTTCGTATTGGCCTATAATGAAAATAATCAATATAGTGCATGGTCTGATGAAACATGGAAACTTGGTTCAACTACAGCAACTGTTGCAACTACTAAATTGGATAACTTATATGATGCTTTTGCTGTTGGTAAATCATTACCTCCTCTCAAAGCACAAGCACCTAACATCACTAACTCGTCAGGTAACTTGAACGATACTTCTATGTCATGGTCATTATCTGGTACATACTCTACAGACCAAACTATATACTATTCAATTGACCGTGTTTGGAAACCAAGCGATAATACAACTATTGATAATATGCAAACACCACCCATTAACAGTTCTGGATTAAGTGCTACAACATTCTCAGACAGTAATCTTGCTCCAGATACATCATTTAATTACTTCGTTACAACATATACTAATATGAAGGATATTGATACAGATGCTGATATATATGAAGCATCTGATATATCTGCAAGTGTTACAATTGTTACTTCATCACAATGGGATAATGATAAATCAAGATTAAGAATTCTAGAACCATTAACTGTTATTAGTAGAGTTGAAGGAAGTAACCAACTTCAATATAAGCCTAAGTTGTATAATGTAACTGATTATTCATTACCAGGTGGTACTATTACATGTCCAGAACATATGGTTCCATTATGGAGAACTGAATCTGTTAACCCCAATAAACCTACTATAATTGAACTTGATGACATCAACGGTGATTATGATGGTTCAATTTATCCAGTAATTAACGAAGGTGATATTATTGCTGTTTTCGACTCTATAAATAAATACTGTTTGGATATATGTGTATGGTCTTCTAATGGTAATAATAAACTTGTATGTTCTCAAAATATTACTTCTAATTTCGGTATTCAATATGGTTCTGATTTATACTTCCAAGTTTATAGATCCAGTTCATCACACAAAGGTATTGAATCATTACAAGTTAGAAATGTTACTCGTTTAGATGGTAATAATAATGTATTATGGCAAACATCAGACTCGTCTGAATCTAACTATAGTACTAGCAACAAGATTATTCGTATTGATGATGGTGCAACTAGTGGTTTATATACAAATGTTAAATTCATGGTTTGTGATCTTGCTATTAACTTGTACCATAGAGGTACAAAAGTTACACTTACAGGTTCATCTGCGTTGAAGAGATGGGTCTCTGAAACACAAATATTACGAGAAACAGCAGTTACTATTCCATCCGCTTATCAACAATACTCAGAATCTGAATTTGACTTGACATATTATAGTGATGAAAATCCTAATTATCCTAACTATGCTGGTCAATATGGTTCTCAATATGAAACTGATCCTTGGGATGAAAATACAATTGCATATAGTTCAGGATTTATCTCTGCTATAACAAGTGGTATATCAAATACTTCAACTAACTTAAGCTATGTAACATATGGCGACCCAGCTACTAGTGTTGAAAAGATTACATTATTTGATTATATTACAACTCAGGATATCACATTTAAACATGGAGAGTGGAATTTAATTTCATTCAACGTTATTGATACAACAAAGAATACAATTAAGTCGTTGTTCAATTCTATTTCGGGATTATATGACCAAATAATCATTTTTGATGAAGCATTTAATAAATATTCAAAGGTCAACGGAACATGGAATATTAGTGGTGATCCATATATCCATTTTGATAGTGGTTACTATGTTAAAATGTTAAGAAATGCAGGTGATACTGTTTCACTAACTATTTCAGGCAAACCAATTAAAACTATCAATATCGACTTTACTATAGGTTATAACTTCATATCATGGCCTACATCTTTCGGTGTAGACGGTGAATATGTTTTCAACGAAATTCTTGAAGGTTATGTTACTGATATTTTCTTCAGTAGAATTGTTAGTATTACTAATCCTGCTGGTGCTAGTTTAATAGGACCACAAGGACCTGCTGAATTAAAAATAGATACTTATGAACCAGGATATTTCAGATTTGAACCTGGACAAGGTTTCATATTGAATATTACCGAAGCTACATCTATTACATTGGATATTACTGATTTCCCTCAACCAGAGCCTGAACCAGAGCCTGAACCAGAACCTGAACCAGAATCTGAACCTGAGCCTGAATCTGAACCTGAACCTGAACCTGAACCTGAACCTGAACCCGAGCCTCAACCCGAGCCTCAACCTGAACCTGAACCTGAACCTGAACCTGAACCTGAACCTGAACCTCAGCCTCAACCTGAACCTGAACCTGAACCTGAACCTCAACCTGAACCTCAACCTGAACCTCAACCTGAACCTCAACCTGAACCTCAACCTGAACCTCAACCTGAACCTGAACCTGAACCTGAACCTGAACCTGAACCAGAATCTGAACCTGAACCTGAACCTGAACCTGAACCTCAACCTGAACCTCAACCTCAACCTGAACCTGAACCAGAACCTGAATCTGAACCAGAACCCGAGCCTCAACCCGAGCCTCAACCTGAACCTGAACCTGAGCCAGAATCTGAACCAGAACCTGAACCTGAACCTGAACCGCAACCAGAACCCGAACCTGAAGCAATATTTGAAATATTCTCAGAATTAACACCAAATAATGACTTATACTTACAAGTTAAGGGTGCTGATATGATAACAACAAGCGGTGGAACACCATCACATTCACCAGATGAAATTAGAACAATCTATAAATATTATGCTGATATTAGTGGAGGTGACCATCAATACACCGTTACAAATAATGTTGAATATCCATATGTTGTCGTTCCATCTGCATTTAATGAATTAGGACATGTTCCAATTGTTACTACAAGAAGAGAAATAGTTGAAGGTGGAGCTAGAGGAATTGGTGATATTAAGATTGATGTTGATAGTGAAACATTTATACTAAGAATTAATGGAAAACCAGTTTACTTCTATAAAGATGAAACAGATGAATTCACTAGAGAGGGTGAAGATGATGATGGTATGTTTGTAACACTTGGAACTGGTGATTTCCAGGCAAAGGAACCTCAACCAGAGCCAGAACCAGAACCTCAACCAGAACCTGAATCAGAACCTGAACCTGAATCAGAACCTGAACCTGAACCCGAGCCAGAATCTGAGCCTGAGCCTGAGCCTGAACCTCAACCTGAATCTGAGCCCGAACCTGAACCTGAACCTGAACCTGAACCTGAACCTGAACCTGAACCTGAACCGGAGCCTGAACCTGAATCAGAACCTGAACCTGAACCTGAACCTGAACCTGAACCTGAACCTGAATCTGAACCTGAACCAGAACCTGAGGTTGAACCTGAACCTGAACCTGAACCTGAACCTGAACCTCAACCTGAATCTGAACCAGAACCTGAATCTGAACCAGAACCTGAACCTCAACCTGAACCTCAACCTGAACCTCAACCAGAACCAGAACCTGAGCCAGAACCCGAACCTCAACCTGAACCTCAACCTGAACCTCAACCTGAACCTGAACCTGAATCTGAACCTGAACCTGAATCTGAACCTGAACCTGAACCTGAACCTGAACCTGAACCAGAGCCTGAATCTGAACCTGAACCTGAACCTCAACCTGAATCTGAACCTGAACCTGAACCTGAACCTGAATCTGAACCTGAACCAGAATCTGAACCAGAATCTGAGCCTGAACCTGAGCCTGAACCTGAACCCGAACCTGAATTTCAAGCAATCGCTGAAATTGTTCCTAATGATATTTCAACATTACTTGCAAACGAAACATTCACATACTCGTTAATCTCTAGTTATGACCTTGATTTAGGTAACTATTCTGGTACATACAGAGATCAACCAATTGTTAAATCATGGTCAGGTAGTCCATTCAATAGTAATACTTTCTTCTTTGCTGGTGGTTTAATTTTCAATACTGGAAACTGGGGCTTCTCAGATGGTGTTCGATTGAACCAAGTATATATATTCCAAAATGCAACATGTATAGGTATTGATAATTCAACTACAAGTGATAATAACCTTAGAGGAAGAATGAGAAATATTGATTTTACTAATACATCAACTCAATCATATTATACTCCTAACCCATCAAGTGGTGCTAGAGCAGAAATAATGATACCTGTTACACAAGGAGATGATACAACAATTGGTTATACTGCAGGACAAACACCTCAATTCTATGTCCTTATTAACAACGATAATTTGGCTAACGTAGATGATGATGTTATTGGTGGTGATTACTTAGTAAAGGTTAATGCTGTTAATAGTGAAAACTTCGAAGGAACATCAAAAACTATTGATAACGTTTCATTAATAATGAATAACATGAACTTAACTGTTACTTCATCATTCTCTGGATACACAGATGCCGATGGAAATAATGTTAATAATCTAGTTTCAGACTTGAACGATATATTGTCAGGAAGAGGCGCAAGTATTAATATATCATGGAATACATCTAGTAATTACTTATACAAAGCAAATACCACCAACAATAGTTACACTATTGATACTACTGCATTTACAAAGGTTAATTATGTATACGAAGTTACAAGAGTTCGTTTAGATAGCTATGATAGCAACGATAAGTTACATTCTGATTATCCAACTATTACACTAATTGATAACAACGTCAATATGAGTTCAATCGTAGATAATTATGGTTTATACTACAACGCACGATACCAATATACCGCTTATGCTAAGAATGTTATTACTGGTGAAACTTCTGTTACTAATTCTACTGTTGTTACAAGACCATTTGTTCCTTTGAATATTACACAAACAACAGACCAAGATGAACTCATCGTTATTAACTGGAATACATTTATTGGTTCGGGAACTGATATACCAATCAGTTACCAAATCACACGAAAATCATACACCATCGGAGGTGTAAGTGTACCTTCAAGAACATATAATATATCAGATACTAATTCACATATGTTCACAGGTAGTGCAACATCATTACTCTATGGAGATACATTTGATGTAAGCATTAAAGCATCTAACGAATCTGGTTCATCATCTAATTCAACAGTAACTACTACTGTCACCGTTCCTAATCCAGGTGCATCTAATAATAATGTAACATTCAATATAACACCAAAACAAAATGTCTACTATGATGGTATGGGTGCAAAAGAATTAGAACAAGATAGCTTTGGTACAACATTAGATTACTCTCAAAGTACAACCAACTCTAGTTGGATTGAAATAGAGATGTCTAACTATCCATTCAATTTCACAGGTTATGGTGATGCTACTGAATACGAAATATATGAAAAACATAGAAAGATTGGTTCAGTTACTGCAGCTAATATTACAAATAATAAGATTTATATTGCATCTGTATTCTCTAATTCTAATGATAGTAATGCAACACAATTAGGTAATGACACAGATGTTTTCATCAACGTTGTTGCAACAAGACAAGAAGATGGCGAACCTCGTCTATTCTCGAATGTAGGTACCACACAATCTACTACTTCTTTGTCTAAGCCAAATGCTCCATTACCTGCCGCACCAAATGATTTATCTATTGATAAAGACTCTACAACTAATAGAACAGGACAGAATACAATCACAATTAGATGGTCTTCAGCAGAATTTGCTTCATCATACAAAGTATATCAAATTAGAAACAACAACGTAACACATTATGAAGATGATGTGTTTGAAACATTCTCTGGTTCTTCTTCTAATTTCAACGCTGGCCATATTGACGAAATTCAAAGTACTACATCTACATCTGTTACTATTAACAGTATTGCAGGAGAAATATTAAGAGATAACGGTATTTATACATTTGCTGTTCTTGCTTTCAACGAAGATTTATCTAATTCTATAATTACAGTTGGTTCGAATGAATTGCCAAAATATGCAACTACATTAGCAGATGATGTTCCTTATGTATATAGCACTAATTATATTCTAGTACAAGGAAAGACTAATTCACCTGAAGAAACAAGTGCTCCTAGTGTAAATGCTTCTGCTAGTGGTGAAAATAAAATTTCCATTAGTTGGAATACATCAGGTGGTTCTAAAGATGAAACAATTATGTATTCACTTGGTCGTGTATATGTTAATGAATTCACAAGTATTAATACACCTATTAATTACATAATACCCCAAGTTTCTACAAATGGTACAGGAATTAATTCTGATAGTGATAATACTAGCTACAACGACACTAATCTTGCACCTAATACCAAATTCATATACTCTGCTATTTCATATACAAATATGCATACTAAGCATAGCAATCCTAATAATTATACACCTTCTGTTACTACCACTACTAGTGAAATTACAACCAATTCTAATACTATTGATAGAGTTACTGTATTTGACCCTCTTACTATCTCACCTGGAGGTTCTGATTTTAATATTAATGTAAAAGCAAAAACATATACATCATCTACTATATCAGGATTAGGTGGTTATTCAGTAACAGCACCTGCATTTATGAAACCTGAATGGAGAGATAAAGCCGCATATCCATATAAGCCAACACAATATAATTTATATAAAACACAATTTGGTTTCCCTCAAGATGGGTATGTTGCTCCTTTCATTAGTAATGGTGATGTTATTGCTGTATTTGATGGTTCAACCAAGAAATGCTTAGATGCTTATACATGGAATTCAAGTGACTCTACTCCTCTATTGAATTGTAGTCAAGATATACCTGGTCAAGGTTCCGGATATGGCATTACTTCTGGTTCTCAACCATACTTTGTTGTTTATAGAAATTCATCCAAAACAATTGATCCTTTATATGTTACTGGATATGTATTAATGGATAGTAATAATAGTGTTATTAGCACCAATAGTGGAGGATTAGCTAGAATTAATGATGGACCAACACATAGTTCATACTACAATATTACATTTGGAGTATATGCTAAGGAATATAAATTATACTTGAACGGTATTTTATCGAATACTTCTACTGTCAATTATGTTGCATCATCATCTAATGATATTGTTCAAATAGCAAAGAATGCATCAGATGCACAAGATGACCATATTATTACATATAGTTATAAGGTACCAAGTGGTGAAACATCATACTCTAACACATCTGGATATGGTAAAGAAACTACTCCTTATGATAATAATAGTAATGATATTATAAGTAACGCTAGTTATGTTACTACAGATACTGTCATTAATTATGTTACATATAACAGTTCAAACATAACTTTAACGAATATATCTAATACTCAAACATTCATTTTCAAACATGCTGAGTGGAACTTAATATCATTCAACGTTGTAGATACTAATAATCATACTATTAAGAGTGTATTCGGTGGTATTATGGGTCAATACAATCAATTAATTATTTTCGATCAAGCATACAATAAATATTCATTTGACACTAATGCAGGTAGTTGGAATACTACAGATGACCCAGAAATACATTATGATAGTGGTTACTATGTAAAGGTTATTTGTCCATCTAATGACGATGAAGTATCATTAACAATTGTAGGTAAATATGTTGATACAATTACCATCGATATGTTACAAGGTCCTAACTTTATTTCATGGCCATACACAAATACAATTGATGCTTCTTTTGTATTTAACCTACCAAGTGATGGAAGTATTCTACCCGAAGGAACTACATATACAGGCGATACGTTCTTTGACAAACTTTATGATATATTTAATCCAGCAGGTACTGCTACATTTGGAAAAGCTAAGAATTCATCTGCTGAATATTCACTTGGTGACTTTAATCTAGCACCTGGAGAAGCTTATATTGTAAATGTAACGTCTGATGTATTTATTTCATTAACTGCTGATGCTCTTCCACAACCCGAACCAGAACCTGAATCTGAACCTGAGCCTGAACCTGAATCTGAACCTGAACCTGAATCTGAACCTGAACCTGAACCTGAACCTGAATCTGAACCTGAACCTGAGCCTGAACCTGAACCTCAACCTGAACCAGAACCTCAACCTGAGCCTCAGCCAGAACCTGAACCTCAACCCGAGCCTCAACCCGAACCTCAGCCAGAACCTGAACCAGAACCTGAACCAGAACCTCAACCTGAACCTCAACCTCAACCTGAACCTGAACCCGAACCTCAACCTGAACCTGAGGCTGAACCTGAACCTGAACCTCAACCAGAACCTGAACCTCAACCAGAACCTGAACCTCAACCTGAACCTCAACCTGAACCTGAACCTCAACCTGAACCTGAACCTGAACCTGAACCCGAACCCGAACCTGAAGCAATATTTGAAATTTTTGCTGAGAATATTACAAGAGATGATGGTACAAAGATTGGTTTCTTACAAGTTAAGGGTGCATCTACGGAAACAACATCAACAGGTACTGTTTCTAATGCTGAAGATAGAACAGAAATAATTAGAAGCATTTATTATCTAATCGGCGATTCAACTATGTTAAGTCCATTCGGTTCAAATGTTACCGCTCAAGGATTAAATGATGCAGGTGTTCCTGGTACACGACCAGGTGTTATTGTACCAAGTGGACAATTCACAGATTATGTTGGATATGATCTTACTAGCACTCCTTTATCTGATGGTCATGTGAATATTATTACAACAAGAAGATTACCTATTACATCTGACTCAGCAAAGGATATTAGTGATATTATAATTGAATTGGACACAAATAATCAATTATATGTTGGTGGTAAGAGAGCATTCTTCTTTACAGGCGATGTTGATGAGTTTGATAGTAATGGTGAAACTGATGTTACAAATATGGGAAGTTTCAAATTATTCTTTGATGGTTCAGAATATAATGCAAGAGAACCAGAACCTGAACCTGAACCTGAACCTGAACCAGAACCTGAATCTGAACCTGAACCTGAATCTGAACCTGAGCCTGAATCGGAACCTGAACCGGAACCTGAGCCTGAACCTGAACCTGAACCAGAGCCTCAACCTGAATCTGAACCTGAACCTGAATCTGAACCTGAGCCTGAATCGGAACCTGAACCTGAATCGGAACCTGAACCTGAACCATTAGAACCCGAATCTGAACCTGAACCTGAACCTGAACCTGAACCTGAACCTGAACCCGAATCTGAACCTGAACCTGAACCAGAGCCTCAACCTGAATCTGAACCTGAACCTGAATCTGAACCTGAGCCTGAACCTGAATCTGAACCTGAGCCAGAACCCGAACCTGTGTTTGAAGTTATTCTCAATCAATTCCAAGATGGCACATTCTACTTAGAAGTATTCAGAGCAGATGCAACAGTTACACCTATAGGTACATCTACAGATGAAAAGAGAATACTTTACTTTAGTTTATTGGATGTAAGTAATAACCCCGTATCACAAGCAACAAATGCAAACGGTACTCCATCTGATATTATGGCATATGTATATCTTCCCGATAATGGATCAGGTGCAAATATTCATATGACTGTTAGAAATGCACCAGGTATTTCAGGAAAATTAATGGTTGATATATCGTTTAATGATAACAATCACTTAATGATTGATGGATTACTTGCGTATATGTCTATTGAAGAAACTGAAGGTGTTATTAATCCATCTGCAGATAATATATACTTTATACCATTCCAGGGTGCTATTGAACCAACAACTAAAACAGTTACTATTGGGTCTGGTTTCTTTGCTCAACAAATAGCTATTCAAGAATTCGATGTTGATGAACCTCAACCAGAACCTGAACCTGAACCTCAACCTGAATCTGAACCTGAGCCTGAATCTGAACCTGAACCAGAACCTGAACCTGAAACTTTCAGCGGATTTGTATTTGATGGTTATGTTAGTGACGCAACTATTTCTTTCTACTTACCAACGGATTTAACCACCCCTGTTTACACTACAACTACTAATGATATCGGTTTCTATGCTCTTCCAGATGGTATTACTGATGATAGTTTCTATGTAATTGAAACTACTGAAGGTACTGATATTGCAGCAGACTTATCTATGAATAGAACAGAAGGCCACAAGAAATTAAAGGCAATCATGTATCATAGAGAACAATTCTTATATAACAATAGTATTAACATGAATATATTCACTACTTTGAAAACACATATGATACTCAACGAGATTAACTTCTATACTGCTATTACTGATAATATCTATTGCTTAACGCCTATTGGTGCTGGAGGATTAGGTACTAACAGAATTAGAGTTCATAATGTTTCTGGTGCAAACCAATATCAATTTGATAATACCGGTACTGGTAACAATTATACATCACCTAATAGTATTGATTACTTTGGATTATTCGAGGGAACATACGAATTACAAGGTGTTCCAGCTACACATCCTATCGCATTTGTAACTAATGATGGTACGGATACTATTGAAATTACATCGGGAACATCACAAGGTAATTTCACAGTTGCTGATGGTGTATCTAGAACATACTACTCTGGTGTTGTTCGATTTATTGTAAAGAAAGAGTTCGATATATTGAGTTATGCATGCGGTTATCACTCATACATGGGAGGTGAAAATAAGGTTAAATTCACTAATAACTGTAATCCTAACTGGTCAGCACAAACTGTTGATATTTCAGATGCTATTGTTAAGAAAGATAGTATATTGAAATACAGATTAGGAATTACTTCATTCGTTGATGTTGGTGTTAATTATATTGAAAATACTAGCAGCGTTTCATACTTAGCTACAAAATTAACATCTATATTCAATATTATTGCACCATTACAAGGTTTCGAATATACATGGTCTCGTTTAGCAGATACTATTCAATACTACCAATCAAGTATATACAAACATGACACACCTTCAGAGCGTTCATTATATGGTTCTACAACTAGTAACTCTACTAAGAACCTATTAACTACTGGTACCATGATCGATAACTTTACAACATATACTCTTGATTTGACAAATGCATCTGTTTCTGCTGAACAATCTGATATTGTAACATATGTTTCCAAGATATCAGGAATAATAGATGACATCGAAAATGATAATTCAACTGAAGATGATGATAAACAAGTTCTACTTCAAAAGGTATGTGTATTTACAGCTACAAACCGTGTTGAAAATATAAGTGACTTTGATGTTGTTACATTAGCTAATATTGAAACATTAATTGATATTGGTGATGTATTCAAACCTCAACCTGAACCTGAACCTGAATCTGAACCTGAACCTGAACCTCAACCTGAACCAGAACCTCAACCAGAACCTGAACCTGAATCTGAACCCGAGCCAGAACCAGAACAACAACCAGAACCTGAACCTGAACCTGAAGCTGAACCTGAACCTGAACCTGAGGCCATTACAGATGTTACCGTTACTATTAACTTAGCTGTAGGATGGAATATGATTTCTCTACCAGTTACTGTTGATGATTATTCAGTTATAACAGATACTACTACACAATCAATATTCAATTATAACAACGGATATACAAATGTTAACAATATACTTGATGTTGGTTTAGGTTACTGGATATTAATTGATAATGCATCTACTGTTTCTATTACAGGTTCTCCCGTTGAAGAAGTTAATGTTAATCTAAATAGCGGATGGAATATGATCGGTTCATTATCACGTAACTCATCTATAGTTGACGATACTTCAATTATGAATAGTAGTACTAATATATTCTACTGGGATAATGGTTATCAAGTTGGAGATAAATCAAATATTATACCAGGTTATGCTTATTGGGTATTATGTGATAGTACAGGAACAATTAAACTACAAGAATTATCATCGTCTTATGTTGTTTCAGATATAGCTTATGTAACATCAGATATAGCTTATGTAACATCAGATATAGCTTATACTAGTACAGATGCTGTATTTGTTGCTCCCAACTATGAAAATACGCTTACGATTGCACATTCTACACATAATTCAGAAGTTCTAACTTTCGGGTTTAATACAACTGGTTCTTCTTATGCTGGTGTTCCACCTGCAGGTCCTTCTGGAGGTTTCAGAATTGCTTTCACAGCTGATTCTAACTTTAATGCTAATGCTGATTATAATAATAAGATATATGCATCAACTATTGATGCGAGTGGAACTCTATTTGATTGGGATTTGACAATGACACTAACAAAGAATTCAGGAGCAGGACCTCCATTCTTAACACCACCAGGATTTACTTTTACTGCTGATACTGAAGCAATTAATAATTATGAGACACTTGGAATATACGAGGTATCTGTAAGTTACCCTGCACCAAATTACACAGAAGTTAAATCTTACACAGAAATAATTAACTTGCTAACTAACAACTCTACTGAAATAATTGATGCTACTAAGTTCTCTGCTACATCAGCATATACTGGTTATACGTTAAGATCTGCACCCAAAGCTGTGGAAATTGTGCCAAATTTTGTACCACCAACATTCACAGAAACTCTTACAATTGCACACTCAACACATAATTCAGAAGCTCTAACTTTTGGATTTAATCAAACCAGTTCTTCTTACGCTGGTGTTCCACCCGCTGGTCCTTCGGGAGGTTTCAGAATAGCTTTCTCTGCTGATTCAGGATTTAATGCTAATGCTGATTATAATAATAAAGTTTATAAATCTGATAATAATTCAGATAGTGAAATATTTGACTGGGACTTGACAATGACATTAACAAAGAATTCAGGAGCAGGACCTCCATTTATGACACCACCAGGTTTTACTTTTACCGTATCTAATAATCTTTCGGATTATGTTACATTAGCTGGTATATACGAGGTATCTGTAAGTTACCCTGCACCAAATTACACAGAAGTTAAATCTTATACAGAAATAATTAACTTGCTAACCAATAACGCTACTGAAATAATTGATGCTACTAAATTCTCTGCTACATCAGCATATACCAGTTATACGTTAAGAATACAACCAAAGATGAGTATTCAAGCCGCAGAACCACAACCTGAGCCTGAAGCTGAACCCGAACCTGAACCTGAAGCACCACCACAACCTGAACCTGAACCTGAATCTGAACCTGAACCTGAATCTGAACCTGAACCTGAATCTGAACCTGAACCTGAATCGGAACCTGAGGCTGAACCTGAACCTGAATCGGAACCTGAACCTGAATCTGAACCTGAATCTGAACCTGAACCTGAATCGGAACCTGAATCTGAACCTGAACCTGAATCTGAACCTGAACCTGAACCTGAACCTGAATCTGAACCTGAACCTGAACCTGAACCTGAACCTCAACCTGAACCTGAACCTGAACCCGAAGCAATTCTTGGTACTATATTCGATGGTTATATCAGAGAGGCAACCTTGAATTTCTATCCTGCTAATAAATTAATTACAGATACTACAACTCCAACAGCTTCTACTATAACAGATTATTATGGTGACTATATTATTCCAGACGGCCTAGATATGGGCAAGGGTTATATTATTAAATCTGTAGGTGGTTTTGATATTGCCACAGAAGGTGTTGATTCAACTACTGTTTATCCAAGTCAAAATGATAAAGATTTGTCAACAAACGGAATTAGTAATCCTCAGGGTAATATGTACTATGGTTATCCTAGAAATATTTCGTTCAGTTCCTTCATCACATTAGATGTTAATGACCCATACCCACCAAAGAATATTAACGTTCTGACATCTATTATTGCAAATAAAGTTGAGAAGACAGTTGAAACTCAAATCGAAACTCAAAAACAAACTGCTATTGCAGGTGGTATGAGTGAAGAAGACGCTCAATCTGCAGCTGAAGCTGCTACACTAGCTGATACTTTCGTAGAAGACACAGGTACTGCAGCAGAAACAAATATTAAGTTTAATTTGGGTATAGCAGTAGATAAAGATATTACAGTAGATTATTTGTCTGCCAACGTACAAGATATATCACTTGCTAATGTTGTTGCTATGGTTACTACTATTGCTAACACTATTACTGAGAACATGAGTGATACTATAGATTTCAATACAACACTCGGTAATATGGCTGATGTTATTGCAGCTGATGCAACTGAACTTCAAACTACACATAATATTACAATTGATACATCCGTAGCAACAGGTGCTCTAGGTGAAGTACAAGAAACATCATTAATTAATGTTAATAATTTAGATGACTTTGTTGAAGCATCTATTGAAAAAATAGTAGATGAAATTGTAACTGAAGATAATACCCGTACTCCTGAACAACTCAAGGCAGATCTTAAAGAAATTGTTCGTGCTGCAACTGGATTTGCAAGAAAGGCTACATTATCTGCACCAACAAGTTATGATACATTAGCTCAATTGGAACAATTGTTAGCTGCAACACGACAAGGAACCTTTGTAATTGATAATTTCTTAGGAATGGGAGGTATTATAGATACAACAGCCCTAGAACAAAGTATAGAAACAACTGCATTAGCAATTACAATTGGTCAAATTAATCAACCTGAACCTGAACCTGAACCTGAACCAGAACCTGAACCTGAACCTGAACCAGAACCTGAACCTGAGCCTGAACCAGAACCAGAACCCGAACCTGAGCCTCAACCTGAACCTGAACCTCAACCTGAACCTGAACCTCAACCTGAACCTGAACCTGAACCTGAACCTGAGCCTGAACCTCAACCTGAACCTGAACCTCAACCTGAACCTCAACCTGAACCTCAACCTGAACCTGAACCTCAACCTGAACCTGAATCTCAACCTGAACCTGAACCTGAACCTGAATCTGAACCTGAACCTGAACCTAATGAACCAGAACCAGAACCAGAACCACAACCTGAACCTTTCCAACCTAGTGCAGACTCTGGTGAATTCTCTATTCGTGCTATTGATACAGAAACAACAGCCACTTTAGCCAATCTAAATCAGAACCAATTTAATGATATTGTTGTTCCTGACGCAACCGCTATTTTATATATTAGAACTACAGTACTACGTGATATATTTAGATTTAGAACTGATGCTATAAATATGACTGATATATTTAAGGCTAGTAAGAATACTTCTTATAGAATGGATTATAGCACCACAGGTGGATTTACAGGAAGTGGAGGAATATATGCTATGAATAAAGTACTCAATCCTGTTCATGCTAGAATTACAGAAACAACATTCGGAGGATTTACAGTAGAAGCTCCAGATAATGATGCAGGTAATAATGAAGATCTCGTTGCTACTGATTTCTTAAGATACTTATCATACGAGTTAATGGGAGAGGAAGACAGTTACAATTTATTCGACAATTATGAAGAAATTATTACCAACCTAGGTAAATCAGGTTATTCTCAATATATTAGCACTATTCTACCTGTATTTGAAAAGAACGCAGAAACTTTTAGAGAAGGCGACACAGATGTAACACATATTACTAATTTATCGAGACATATATTGATGCAAATGAAACAAAGTTCTGTCATGGCAACTAGATTTGCAGATGGTACTCCTTTAACGGTCAACGGTGTTGAATCAGTTACTAATGCGTTCCAGAAGAACGGTCTTGACCAACCAGTTATGTTTGTTGATGATGATAGATTAATCTTTGAATTAACTATTAATGCTGCTACTAATCAACATACATCATCAGATTCTACTGTTTCACCTATAAATCCAAGAGTTTATAAGATTATATTACAAGCCGTCGCAGATGATGATGGATTTGAAAACAGAAAAATGTTCCTACCTAGCGAATCTCCAGACACAGAAGGTTCCAATTCGTACTATGATACTTTTACTAACTAAATCATTCAATAATTAATAAAATCATTCAATAATTTAATAACCAAATAATTATTTCGGTTTATATTTAAAAAAAATAATATAATATTTTAAATATGAACCTTGTACCCGATTTTTCAAAATCACAAGTTCAGAAAATTAATGATGCAAAAGATTATGAAATTATAAAACAAGTACACATAGATAGTATTTTTAGAAAGGATTATCTTACTAGTAGTTCTACAGACTTCTTATATGAAATGCCAGAACCAATCAAAAATGTTATGATTATGCGTTTAATTACTATTGAGGTACCAAATACTTTTTATCAATTTACAGAAAAAAATAATTCTTTCCGCATCGTTACTCATTATGCTGTCCCATTAGAGGATGGAACAATTAATCCATCTATGGAAACCATTATTACTATTCCACCAGGTAGTTATCCTGCAGGTGATCTTATGGCACTTATACAAACCTTTTTTGAATTAAATGGAGATTTACAATATTTAGTAATTGAAGTTGATGATTATAATAGTAAAACTACAATACGTTTTAAAACTGGCGATGAGTTGGCTATTGATTTTGATATTGATACTGTTGAACAAATTATTCAAAATTTACAACAATATTTTACATATGATGTATTTTTTGATCATCAAACTCCAGTATGCCAGGATAGACCCGAATATGAAACTGTTGGTTGGTCATTTGGATACAGAAAATTATTTTATAAAGGCATCGGATATGATACACATGTTGACCAAAAATTTCAAAAAACATTTCATGGAACACTAATATCTGAAGGTATTTTTGGTGCAAATAAAATGAACTATACTTTTTTATGTGTAAACGATTTTAATAGAAACAGTAGAGAAAGTATTATCACCGGTAATGGGAATAGAACACATATTAATAAGGATATCTTATCTCGTGTTACTATTAAATTCGGTTCATTCTTCGTTAACTTAGATGCTGGAGATAATGTATTTCGTGAAAGACACTATGGAGGACCTGTTAATATTGATAAACTGCAATTTAAACTAATAGATAAATATGGAAATAATCTTAATTTAAATGGTAGTGACTGGTCTGCTATTCTTGAATTTATTTGTGTGAGATAATTTTTTTATTGTATTAACATATGGGAGGTGTAGGAACAGGAGCTGCTGGAGTAACTACTACTGGTAATGCTACCGGTGCTGATGCTACTCTAAACAACGTTAATACAATATTAAATATTTTCATAAAAAATCTACAGGATGTTCTAGATGATTTTAAAGTCGGGGCTTTTAATGAAATAGGGGCAGATGCAGTTATTAATGTAATGGATAAATCATCCATTCTTATTACAAAAGAAACTCGTAATAGAAGTACTGCATATAATAAAGCACGTATATTAGGGAAAATATTTTCAGAAATGATTAGTGGGTGGAAACAAACAATACAATTAAATAACACTATGGCTGATGCATTAATAAATATTGGAATTTTAGAAGGAAAACTTGATGAGCAAACTACAATACTTAATGACCGTGACCTTTTACTTGATTACTTACATCAAAGAACTAAACAGTATGGTATTTTACCACAGATGCAAGTTTCATCTATTACTGCAGCATTTAAAGCCGAGTACAATATTTATATTCGTTTGTGGGGATATCCACCAAATGGTATATGGGATGTAGAGAAATTATCTAACATTATTCTTGATTTACAACTTGGTCATATTGACGAAAATGGAAATAGACAATCTGGTTATACAAAACCGGTAAAAACTTAATTATTTTTTATATTTATTTTTTAATGGAATCATTTAAAAATAAATTTGGCGAAGTATTGAGCCCCGATTGTCTAGTTTTACAAATGTTGGATCTTATTCCAGATACTTATTTTAATGACTCTCTCTGTCGTTGGTTGGACCCTGGTTCTGGACATGGTCAGTTTACTTATCATATATTCAATAGACTCAATAATAATCTAAGCTCTCAATTCCCATCTAAGAGAGAAAGAGAGAAACATATCATAGAAAACATGTTACATATGATCGAAATTAATCCCATTAGTGTTGAAAAAACAATATCCTGTTTCTCTCATAAACCAAATATACTGTGTCAAAATTTTTTAGAATATGACACCAAAGATAAATACGACATCATCGTTGGAAACCCACCATTTAATTTTGATGGAGTCAGAAAGGTACCAACAAATACTGTAAAGGATAAAAAAAAAGATGGTTCAACAATATGGATAGAATTTATAAGAAAATCATTATCCATATTAAAAGATAATGGTTTTTTATGTTTTATTACACCTAGTATTTGGTTAAAACCAGATAAGCAAAAATGTTATGAATTACTTACACAATATCAAATTCATCATATTTATTGTATGACTAACACAGAAACTAATAAACTTTTCAAAGGACAAGCACAAACACCTACTGTTATATTTACTATACAAAAATGCCCCAAATTTAAAGATACTCTAGTATATGATAAAGATGTTAATAAATATGTCAATTTTAACATTACTAATAATATTCCAATTCCTGTTTACGGCGTATCTATTGTAAATAAATTATTAGATTATACTAATAAATATGGTTCTATAATGAAATATGTTAAAAAATCAAACCCCATTAGCAAACATATAACTCCTACTATTATAGATAAAGGTTATAATAATATATCTTCATGTTTATTAACTAGTAATAAACCTAGTCTACTAATTAATACTACAGATAAACCATGTCCATTCTATGGTAATACAAAGTTAGTATTAGCACATAAAATGTACGGCTTCCCATATTATGATAAAAAAGGAGAATATGGTATATCATCTAGAGATAATTATATTATTACACATGAAGATACAAATATATTAGAAAAATTCTTCGACTTTTTTAATAATCATTTCGCAATCTACTTATTTGAAACTACAAGATATAGAATGAAATATCTTGAAAAGTATGTTTTTGAATACATACCCGATATATCAAACATTCCTGATTTCCCTCAAACTATCAATCAAGATACTATATTACAATATTTCGGCTTTAATGAAATTGAAAAATCATACATAATTAATATGCATAAAAATAAATATTCATTTTTTGATAAAAATTGATTTATATTTCTCTCTTTATCTACTAATAAAAAATGTTATGTGTCACTCGTTTTAACAATAAAACATGGGAAGAGCTAAGTACATTCAATCGAAACAACACCAATATTAATGTATATAATAGCCCATCCAGGATGAAAGACCAAGTTAGGTTTAATACCAATTTTATTCTATTCGAAATGAATAATGAAACAAATACAATAATGGGAGCATCTGTTGTAAAAAACAAACCGTTGTTTCGTAAAAATATAATATACTCTGATAATAATTATAACCGTTTCTCATTCGAAATTCAACATAGAATTGATATAAGTGAATTATCCGAAACAGAAATCGAAAAAATAAAACATGTTGAAAAAATGGTATTTACAAAAAAAACTCATCTAAAAAGAGGTTCAGGTATTACTGTTTGTGGAACAAAGAGTTTTGATATTCACAGCATAAATAAAAGGGAAATAATATTATTCTTTCAACAAATGTTTAAAGAAAGAAATAATAATATAATAATATAGTATTATGGAAGAAATTGAATATAATATTGATAACTATTCAGATGATGACTTATTAAAACTTTTTTCATTATCTAATGAAAATATTACTCAAAAACAGATTTTTGATGTAACTAATCATTATATATCAAAAATGCAAAATGATGATAATGAAAATATGGCGATGTTTTTTAAACAAGCACAGGATAAACTTATTAAATATTTAGAAAATGAAAATGACAATATGTCTGAACATAGTTTTACATCTTCAGATGATTCTTCATCTGATGAAGAACAACCAATTCTAGATTATACTAATAATTTAATATCTAATATGGAGTATAGCGAAAATGATACTGATATACAGAAAATAATAGCACCTTCACATGCTGATCCTATAAATCAAAAAGAATCCGATAAAATTACAGATAGAGTACAACATATAGACACTATTGGAGTAGATACCCATTTTGTACAAAAAAGAAAAAATATAGGTATCAGCGATGTTATGCAGGTCCCTGTTACACAAGGTATATTAAATCCTAACTTAACAAATAAGCTTACCAAACTTATTAATATTGATAGTCAATATAGACAAAACATTTCTATGAGTACTGGTGGTAACCCTTGTGATTTTACTATAGATCTTTCAGTTGCCGTAAATGATGTTATACAATTAAGACTATTCTCACTACAAGTTCCTTATACATGGTGGCTAATTGATGAGGCATATGGAACCAATTTTTTCTTTTTAGATGATGAAAAAATAACAATAGATGAAGGAAATTACACATTACCACAATTAATAGAAGAAATAAACTTAAAATTACCATCTGAAGATGTTTCTGCAAATTTACATATGAGAAACGGTAAAACTACATTCACTATTAAAAACAACAGAAAAATATCATTTTACAATAAAAATTATCAATCAAATGCAAAAATTGATAATAATTTAGGTTATATTATTGGTTTTCGAGAACCCGAATATACATCTATTGAAGATGACTGGACTATTACATCTGAAGCTGTTGGTGATACATATGGAACAAAATATTTTTTAATTCATGTTGATGACTTTAATCAAAATCAAATGAATACTAATATTGTAGGAGCAAGTGATAATCCTATCACACATCTGAAAGAACCTATGTATTTTGCAAGAGATAGTGAATATATAAAAACGGGCACAGGCACTAACGATATTTTTGTTATTCCTAGAGAAAAAAAAGACCTTACTATTGCACAAATGCACGCACTTAATGAAACTCTCGCAAATAGAACAACAGAAGAATTAAGAAACATACCGCCAACTATGAAAAATATGTTTGGAATGGTACCTATTAAAAGAGGTGACTTCTTTGGACCCGCTTTCACAGAAAATGGTGGTTCCTTACAATCTAATGAAAGAACATATTTCGGTCCTGTTAATATCAATAGACTTCATGTTAAGTTGTTAGACGATAAAGGAAACACAGTAAATCTAAATGGATGTAATTGGTCATTCTCTATGGTTGTTGAAACGCTGTATCAATATTAATATCTTAAAAATATAATATGTGTACCCACCTGATAGATAAGATGTCATACGACGACATACCATTAATTACAAATTGCATTAACGTTATATAAATAATAATTATATATACATACATTTTATATATGATTAACATTTATGAACCATCACTAGGTAAATATAAAGAATCAGCTATAAATGCTATTAAAGAAGGATGGGTTTCAAATCATGGTAAATTTGTAGAATTAGCAAATAATAAATTAAAGGATGTCACAAAAAGCAATTATTCTATTTTGATGGCAAATGGAACTTGTGCAACACATTGTTTATTTTTAGCATTAAAATTTAAATATCCAAATATAAATAAAATATTTGTTCCAAATAATTGTTATATTGCTGCATGGAACTCAGTCTTAATGGTATATAATATTGAACAAATAGAAGTAATGAAGATGGATATACATACATGGAACGTTAATATAGATGAAGAATATATTAATACATTAGAAAAAAATACTGCTGTGTTAATTGTTCATAATTTAGGTAACATTATAAATGTTCCACGATTGAAACGAATTAGACCAGATTTAATATTTGTAGAAGATAATTGTGAAGGTATGCTTGGTAAATACGAAGACACATTTTCTGGAATGAGCGAATCTTCATTATGTTCATCATGTTCATTTTATGGAAATAAGATAATTACAACTGGAGAAGGAGGTGCTTTTTTTACACAAGATGAAGAAGTATATAATTATATAAAATCTGTTTATAGTCAAGGCATGTCAGACACTAGATATTTACATAATGTTCATGCTTATAATTATAGAATGACCAATATTGAAGCTGGATTTTTATATGACCAATTAAATGACGTTGAAAATATTTTAGAAAATAAATACAAAATATTTCAAAATTACGACCATTTATTCAAAGACTTGGTTAAATCAGGTAAAATAGATTTAATCAAACACGAGGAAAATACAACACATTCTCCATGGATATATGCATTACGAATTAAAGATAATGCTAAAACAATTGAAGAAACTAGTGAATTTTTCAAAAGTAATAATATTGATATCAGACCATTTTTTTATCCAATAAATGCTCACGAACATCTAAAAATGGTGGAAAATAATGACGAAATTAGTCATATTCTTAACAAAGAGATTATCATGATTCCATCATCACCGAATATTACATACGAAGAACAGAAACTGGTTGTTGATGTTATTTATAAGTTTATATTTTTTATGAAAGATATTAAGATATATGAAATTAATGAAATCAATAAAAATGAAATATATGTTGGTTTTTTATGTAAAATAAATAATGATAATTTTAGATATTTTAATAATAGAAGTATTAATTGTTTAGATAATCATATAATTACATTAGTTTTGTATGATATAATTAATAATAAATATATTGGATATGCGCATATAGATTATGTAAATAAATATTGGTTAGGAATTTATATTGATAATAAATATCAACAACAAAAATTAGGTTCGGTATTGTTAAATTATACATTAAATCATACTAAAATAATTGGAGTTGATAAAATAAATTTAACAGTTGATGTCGATAATCATACAGCTATTAATTTATATAAAAAAAATAATTTTAAAATTATAAAAACATTAGAAAATCATCATGAAATGGAACAATTACCAAGGGTTTAAAATAGTTTTATTGTATCTTCATTAATATTCATAATATCATATATTTCATTTATTGTATAGCAATCGTTCTGAAAATTAAATTGTTGTTTAATATCCAACCCATTTAATTCTGCATTATATTTTA
>Ga0233439_10000718_pt1 | contig 46782 bp, 39 predicted proteins | sample SI_123_September_6_FD_182713 | JGI IMG/M metagenome (GOLD analysis project Ga0233439, IMG submission 182713) | Seawater microbial communities from Saanich Inlet, British Columbia, Canada - SI_123_September2016_100_MG | ecosystem: Environmental > Aquatic > Marine > Inlet | place: Canada: British... | reverse complement strand
ATATCAGCGTAATCAATGCCAGTATATTCGGCCATGATAAAGGCCGCAGACCCCATGACCGGTGGCACCAGTGAACCGCCGGTGGATGCCGCCACTTCGATGGCACCCGCGACAGACCCTTTGTAGCCCAGGCGCTTCATGATGGGGATGGTGATGGACCCGGTGGTGACAACGTCCGATGTCGGGCTGCCGGAAATCATGCCGTAAAGCCCCGAAGACACCACGGCGACTTTGGCAGGCCCGCCCGGTTGTTTGCCGGAAATGGAGGCTGCAAAATCGAAAAAGAAATCAGACCCTTTGGCATAGAACATCAAGGTGCCAAACAGGACAAACAAGAAAGCATAGGTGGCGGCAACCCGCACAGGCAGGCCCATGACGCCATCGGTGGTAAACACCATGATGTCCAGAAAATGGTTGTAATCAATATAGCCGTGTTGCAAGACGCCGCTAAGGTTATGGCCGAAGAAATTATAGGCGATGAAAAACAGCACCACGGTTGTCAGGCCAAGGCCGGTGGTGCGACGCGTGATCTCCAGGGTCAGCAACAGGGCGATGGAGCCGGCGATCATTTCCGGCATCTCAAGGGGTGCCAAAAGGGAAATGCGGCTTTCGATTTCCGGGCCAATATAGGCAAAATAAAGACCCGTCCCCAGACTGGCACCAGACAGGATCCAGTCAATCAGGGGCGGTGTTTCTGTGCTTGAATCGGGGCTGGCACCTACGGTCAGGAAGGCCAGCGTAAACATGCCGGTTATGAACATGGCCGCCAAGGCCCAGGGATCAAGAATGATCACCGTTGCGGCCAAAATCACCATGACCGCCAACAGGGCGGCCAAAGGGGCGATCAGGTGTGCAACCCAACCTGTCGGCCGTCGGCGGCAGCCGATGGAAAACCAGGTTCCGGGATCAAGGAGTTTCATGCGAGCCGTAAATCCAGTGTTTTATGGGCCTAAAAAAAGGCGGGGAAGCGGCTAAAGCCATATCCCCGCCTTATGATTTTATAAGCCGCCGTTACAGAAGCCCTGCTTCCTTGAAGGCTTTCTTTGCCCCGGCATGATGCGGTGCGACGGATGGCTCTGCCATAGAGTTCGCCGTCGTTGCTTTTTTCAGAGCGCGATGGGCGTTCTTGAATTGCTGGATATTGGCCAGCACACCTTTGACGATGTTGTAAGCGGTCTTGTTGGACATGGATTTATGCACAACCACAACCGCACCAACACAGACCGAGGTGGATTTAGCGCTGATGAATTTATATTCCTTGGCCTTGACGATACAGGGTGTGCCGCCAAATTCGGTGGCAACGCTGGCGGCCACTTCGGGGCCAATATCAAGCATGGCCAGTGGAATGCCTTTTTTCACTTCGCGTATCCGACGGTGATTAAAGGAAATACCGAAATTCATCACATCAATCCGACGATCCAGCATCAAGGATGTCATTTCCTTTGAGGCGGCACGAACCACCCGCTTGAACCGTTTGATGTTAATGCCATGGGCTTTCAGGATGGCGATGGAAAGGTCACCATCCATGTTGCCGGGCCGGTTGAAGGCCACCCGCAGTTTGCGCGCGTTCTTCTTAAGATCAGCAATGGTCTTGATGTTGTGCTTCTTGGCAACGTCTCCATTGACCAGAATGTGGCTCAATTGAAACCGTGCCTGGGTTGAATAAACCCGAAGCAGAACCCGAAGGTCCTTCATTTTTTTGCCTTTGAACGGGCCAGAGCCATTGATGGCAGCAGAGAGTTCAGGATCGGTGGCAAGGCCCATGGGCACTTTCTTGTCATTGACAAGGCGCACATTGGCAAGACCGCCAGAGCCAGTTTGATAGGTGAGTGTGGAGCCCGGATAAGCCTTGTTGATGGACTTGTCTAAACCCGCACCAATCAGCGACCAAAGGCCGCCCGGACTGGCACCAGATAAAGTAAGATTGTATTTTTCTGCCTGAGCGGCGGGTGCGGCGAGCAGGCAAGCAGCACCGAAGATGCTGATCATGAGTTTACGCATTTGAGAACCTCCCTGAGTGGTTCGGTTGACGCCATCGGATGCATTTATGCCCGATGATCCGTTCAGGCACGATAATGAGCCTTTAAGCATCTTATATTCAAGCTTAAATTCTGCTGTGGGAAAGCGTGGAGGGCACGAATATTTCCTCTACACTCAGGCGTTTGTCAGCCAAACCCTGATCAAAATGGTATCGCAGGAAGGCTTCCAGTGGTTTGCGGTTTTCTTCCATCCCATAGGGCCAGAAATCGTTCCCCATCAAGGCCTGGACCTCTGCGGTATGGGCCTCCATCCACGGGTTGGTGACGCGCGGGATGTTGTCTTCGGTAATTTCCAGATAAGCCACGGCCTTGGCCGCATTAAAAGCCTTGCACACACTATCGGCCAGCCATGGTTGGGCTTCGGCCAGTTCCTTGCGAATGCCCATCAAGTGCATAATCGGGAAAATACCGGTTGAATTGAAATAATCTTTTTCCCGTTCGATGAAATCGGGAAACAGACGCGCGACATCGGGGTGCCCTTCTAGGAAGCAATTTGGGGCGCGGGGAGAAATAATGGCATCAATGTCTCCCGCTGCCAGCATGTTTTGCAGGGTTTGGCCCTTGGGGGCAGGTTCCAAAACCAGGCCTTCGGGAATGTTGAAACTTGTTTTCTGGGCACGCCCTGCTTCTCGCAATCCCCCCCAACACCATTTCATGTCGGTCGGTTTTACGCCGAATTCGTCTTCAAGGATGCCCCGTACCCAGGTTACGGCTGTGACGGTGTATTCCGGTGTGCCAATGGTTTTGCCAGCCAGGTCTTCGGCGCTTTTGATGCCAGACTTGGTGTTGATGAAGATGCCTGAATGGCGGAATTTTCGGGCCGGGAAAATAGGAATGCCGATATAGGGGCACTCGCCCGCAGCGGTCATGGTCAGGTAGTTTGAAAATGACAATTCGGTGACATCAAATTCACCAAAATGAAGGGAGCGGTGAAACATTTCTTCGGGTTCAAGATCTAAGACATTGGCGTTGCACCCCTCGATCCCGATCCTGCCATCCAGCAATGCCCGTGTGCGATCATAGGCGCTAACGGCGACGGTCAGATCAAGTGCCATGAATAATACTCCCTGTTTTTTGTATGTACTGCGCGGTTATGACGGGCCAGCCTATCCCCTGATCCCGGTGGAATCAAGGATCGGCCCGAAGCGCTGTGACCACCCAGATCAGCATCCCCAAAAGGATCAATGCGCCGGTTTGATGGGCGGCAGCAAGGGTCACCGGGGTTGCCAGCAAAAGGGTCATGATGCCAAGGGCAGGCTGGGCGATGGCCATCAGCCCGGTGAGGTTGATGGCGAGTGCAAGCCTTGGCGGTGCGTCCGCATTTCGCGCGCGCACCCATAGAAAAAGACAGGCAACCGCTGTGGATATGCCCAAAACCCGATGGTCAAACTGGACCATGGTGATGTTTTCAAACGGATTGCGCCAAATCGGGTCCATGGCCCACATGCCCTCTGGAATCAGTTGGCCATCCATCAGGGGAAAGGTGTTGTAGGTCATGCCGGCATCCAGCCCTGCAACAAAGCCACCACTGAGAAGGGTCAGGACGGCCAGCACAAAGCTCATGCGGGCAATGGGTAAAATGCGATCTTGCGTTTTTACAGGCGCCTGCTCGGGGGCCAGAGACCCCAACAGCATGCGCAAGATCAACCCCGCGATTAAAATCGCCAGCGCAAGGTGGGCCGTCAGGCGATAGGGGCTGACGCTGGGATCATCGCTTAATCCGCTTTTGACCATGATCCAGCCCATGGCACCCTGGGCTGCGCCCAAAAGCAAAAGCCCTAACAGCTTCCATGCCAAAGGCCCGCACACGGTGCCCCGGATAAAGAACCACATCAGGGGCACCATAAAGACCAGACCGATCAACCGCCCCCAGACCCGGTGGCTGTATTCCATCAAGAAAATGCCCTTGAATTCGGACAGCGTCATGCCGTAGTTCAGCGTCTTGTATTCTGGAAATTGCTTGTAGGCAGCGAATGCATCTTGCCAATCCAACTGCGTTAGGGGCGGAATAATGCCCATGATGGGGCGCCAATCCACCATGGAAAGCCCCGATTGTGTCAGCCGCGTCACCCCGCCAACCATCACCATGATGACGATCATTGCCATGACAATGCAAAGCCAGATAGTAACGCTTCGGGGCAGGGTGTTGGATGGATGGAAACGAGCGGTCATAGGTTTCTCTGTTGTTTCTCTGTATTTTCTCAGCGATTTCTGGGGCTGAATTCATGTACATGATGGGCTTCTTACGCGAAAAACCCCTGATTTTCCAGCCCGTCTTGCCCAATCGGTGCTTTTGCATTGGTTCTAAGGGTAAGGCTTTTCTGAAAATCAGGTTGACAAAACCATTATTAACACTAAAAAGTGTGTTATAGAATTTAAATAAACATTTTTTAGTGTTAATTAACCAGAGGGTCGGCCAAGCGCCGGCATGTGCCATGACCGATTCCAGTCTCGATAAAACCCAAACCGCGCGCAAAGAAGGCATTGGTGCCTATACCGGGGTTTCCGATGACGTTGAGCCTTTGGCACGGTTGTCGGATATCGAAGAATACCGGGCAGGATTTGCCAAGCTGAAATCCGGTGAATGGGATGCCGGCAAATGGCAGGGCTATCGATTGCGCTTTGGTGTTTATGGCCAGCTTCAACCCAATGTCCATATGATCCGGGTCAAAGTTCCCGGCGGCATTCTTTCTTTTGGCGATGCGCGTCGTGTCAGTGAGGCCAACCGTCGCTGGGGCGGGGAACATATTCATGTCTCAACCCGCCAGGATTTACAGCTTTATTATGTGAAGCCCGATGATGTTCCCCCGACGCTGGAATATATGGCCGAAGCCGGGATTACCACCCGTGAAGCCTGCGGCAATACCATCCGTAACCTGACGGCTTGTCATCATTCCGGCATTTGCCCCCGGGAACATGTCGATGCTGGCGCGGTGGCAGAACGTCTCGCCCATAGCTGGATGCGCCATCCTTTGGCCCAGCACATGCCGCGCAAATTCAAGGCGACGGTGTCGGGCTGCGAAAGTGATTGCGGATCAAGCTACATTCATGATCTTGGGCTGGTTGCCACCCATCTAGATGGCAAGCCAGGCTTTAAGATTTTTGCAGGTGGCGGCACCGGGGGACTTCCCGTGTCTGCATCGCTGGTTTCTGATTTTGTAGAGGAAGGCGACTTGCCTGCTGTGGTCGAGGCCCTGCTGCGCGTGCATCAGAAATATTCAAACCGGCGTGATCGGAACAAAGCCCGGCTTAAATTCATCAACAAACGGTTTGGGCCGGAAAAATTCCGGGCATTGTTCGAAGAAGCCTTTGAACAAACCCGCACCATGCCCCAACGCCCGTGGCAGCCGCTGACATGGCGCAAAGGCGATACAAATGCCCCCACACCCGTATCGCCCGGTGGCATTGTTGCCGCCCATGACGATAGCGTTGGTGTGGTTGTCCATCAAAGGCTGGGTTTGTTTACAGCGGATGAATTGGACGCACTGGTTGATCTCGCAGAAAATGCCGGTGCCCGCGAATTGCGCACCACCCGGGATCAGAATTTGGTGATTGTTGGTTTGGCTAAAGACAAGGCCCCCGCCGTGGTGGCCAGTGTCCGCGAAATGGGTTTCGATGTGGAAAACGGCCCCGGTGATGTTGCCGCAGTGGTCAGTTGCCCCGGCACCTCGACCTGCGCCATTGGCATTACCAATTCCCAGCAATTTGGCGATACCATTCAAGATGTTGTGCGCAATTATGCGCCAAAGCCCAATGTGACGGTCAAAATTTCCGGCTGCCAAAATGGCTGTGGCCTGCACCACGTTGCCGATTTCGGGTTCCGTGGCATGGGCAAAAAGATCAAGGGTCGCAATGCACCCCATTACCAGATTTATATTGGTGGTGATGAACGGATCAACGGGCATCTTGGCCTTTCCGGCCCGGTTGTGCCTGCCCGATTGGCCGAAGAAACCCTGAAGATTTTCATGAAGGGATATGCAGATGATCGCCAGAATGGCGAAAGCGTCCGTGACTGGGGCCTGCGCCTCGGCAAGGATGGCTTGCGGAATTTGATCGAGCCGATTTCCGAGCAGGTGCGCGAAGCAGATGAAGGCCTGTTCTTTGATTATGGTGATGATTGGGAATTCACACCGCCTGCGGGCCGTGTCGCTGAATGTGCCGCCGGTGTCGATGATGATGACCTTCAAAAGGATATGGCGGATGATGCCCTGATCAATACTGATCGGGTGTTAAGTGCGGCGGCATTTGATCTGGTGGCCGAAAATGCCAGTGCCGGGTTCCGGTATGCTGGCCAACGCCTGCGTATCAGGGTCGGTCTTCCCGGTGAAGATGCCGACAGCGAAGAACAGGTTATTTCTTCTGTGCGCACGGGCTATAGTGCAGGCAAGGATGTGGATGTTCTGGCCGGGATTGATCGTTTCCTGAAAGCAAGAGCCGATTTTGCTGCCAAAGGAGATGATGTCCATGGATCGCATCTGCGTGAAGCATTGGCGTACTGGATTGATCTGGTTGAAGAAGTCATTGCCCGCCCGGTTTCATTCGGTGGCTTTGACAGTGCCGCCCTGGGTGATGGTGGCAGCTCGGTCGCCGACCTGATCAAAGGCTGAGCCTAGATAAAGGATAATTTGTGTATCCCGTTCTGTTTGATCCATCCCGATTTGGGGTTGTGCTGGCAGGCAGTGGTCCGTCGGCACTGCGCCGGTTGCAAGGTCTGGATGATGCCGGTGCCCAAAAGGTGACGGTGTTTTCCCCCGATGCGGATGCGCAATTACTTGATGCGGCGGGGGATCGCCTTGTTGATCGCCTGCCCGGGAGGCAAGATTTGGCCCATGCGGGGCTTGTCCTTGTTGCCGGCCTTGCAGATGAGGTGGCAGAGCCCATAGCGGTCATGGCCCGCGAACTGGGGGTGCCGGTCAATGTGGAAGACCGCAAAAAATGGTGTGATTTTCATGTGCCAGCCGTGGTTCGCCGGGGGGATTTGCTCCTGACGGTTTCCACTGGCGGTCAATGTCCGGGATTATCATCAAAAATCAGGGAAATGCTTTCCGCATTGTTTGGGGTGGAATGGGCAGAGCGCCTGTCTGACCTCGGAAAGGAAAGAGAATCCTGGCGGGCAGGGGGTGCCGATATTCCAACCCTGCGCGCGCGGACAAAAGAATGGATCGACCAGAAGGGCTGGTTCAGCTAAAACACCTTCGCTAAATGTCAGTCCCAATGCCAGTTATGTAAAATTCAATAAAAGGATGCCTCCCCCGGTTCATAAAAGTTGCGGTGGGGGGTGGTTGTATAAAGATGACGGATTTCAAGCCGGGTTTCGGTTTCACCTATGAAGACATGTATGCCACCGATGGATTGGTGCGCATTGATGGCGTCTTTGTCGATCATTTGAAGGCCACCGATGTTGGGGTGTTCAACCGGTTGATGGCGGCCCGCGCAGCACCTGACGGCATTGAAGCCAAGGATCATTCAGAACTGATCATCGATCTTGGCCCGCATCTCGAAGATTTTATTGGTGAATTGTTTGGCATTGAGACAGAGGTCTCCGCCCTGGCTGCCAACCATCATGAATTGGCGGGCCTGTATCAGTGCAAGCGTCTGTTTGTTCAGCGCCGGGCGATCAAAAAGGTCAAACGGGATGTCGTCAACGAAATCGATGGCCCAACATTAGAAGTTAAATTGACCAAAATGATCGGCCCGTTTTCCGAACTGGCCTTTGCCAACGCGGTCAATGGATGGCTGGAAGATGAAGACGCCAACAGTGATGCCATTGAAATTGCCGAACAGTTTGCAGGCTGGGCGACGCTTTCAAATATGGGTCGCAAGCGGTTTGCATCGGGCGTTTTGTTCAAGGCGCCGGGCAAGGTTGACCCCATGCTTTTGGTGCCGGTTAAAACGGTTGAAAAAGATGGCGTGCAAATGTTGGCGCTGGGCGATGAGGGCCATTTGCGGGCGCGCGAAGGGTTCGCGTTGACCGATCACGGCATGGACCTGACCCATGCGCTGGATCAGGCAAATTACTGCATTTTTTGCCACAATCAGGGCAAGGATTCCTGCGCCAAGGGGTTGGTGAACCGGAAAGAAGGCGGTTGGCAGAAATCACCCTTTGGGGTGGCGCTGGCGGGTTGCCCGCTGGAAGAAAAAATTTCAGAAATGAACAAGCTGAAGGCTTCGGGCTTTGTGCTTGCAGCGCTTGGTGCCATCACCATTGATAATCCCATGGCTGCTGCCACCGGGCACCGGATTTGTAACGATTGCATGAAGTCTTGCATCTATCAGCGCCAGGACCCGGTCAATATTCCGGAAATTGAAACCCGGGCCTTGAAGGATGTTTTGGACCTGCCGTATGGGTTTGAAATTTATGGGTTGTTGACGCGGTGGAATCCGTTGAACATTTCGCGCCCCGTGCCACGCCAAGACAGCGGCTATAAGGTTCTGGTCGTGGGTCTGGGGCCTGCGGGCTTTACCTTGTCCCATCATCTGTTGAACGAAGGCCATACCGTGGTTGGCGTGGACGGGCTGAAGATTGAACCATTGGCACCTGAGATTTCCGGTGTGGATGGTGTGGGCGCGCGCGTGCCGTTTGCACCGGTGCGCGATGTGGAAGACCTGTACGAAAATCTGGATGACCGGGTTATGGCGGGCTTCGGCGGGGTTGCCGAATATGGCATCACGGTCCGTTGGAACAAGAATTACCTGAAACTGGTGCGCCTGTTGCTGGAACGGCGCGCTCACTTTGCCATGTTTGGCGGGGTGCGGTTTGGCGGCACCCTTGGTATCGAAAGTGCATTTGATACAGGCTTTGATCATATCGCGCTTTGTGCCGGTGCTGGAAAGCCGACCATTTTGGATATGAAAAATGGTCTGGCCCGGGGCGTTCGCGCCGCCAGTGATTTTTTGATGGCCCTACAATTAACCGGGGCGGCCCGCGATACATCAATCACCAATCTTCAGGTGCGCTTGCCTGTGGTGGTCATCGGCGGCGGCCTGACCGCCATCGATACGGCGACGGAATCGATGGCCTATTATCCGGTGCAGGTGGAAAAATTTCTGGCCCGCTATGAAATTCTGGCCGCCGAAAAAGGCGACGCGGTTGTGCGCCGTGCCTGGGGCAAAGAAGAAGCCATTATTGCTGATGAATTCATCGATCATGCGCGCTTGATCCGCAAAGAACGTGAAACCGCCAAAAAAGAACAGCGCGTCCCCCGTGTCCGTGAACTGGTTGATCTCTGGGGTGGGGCCACCATGGTCTACCGCCGCTGGATGGTGGACAGCCCGTCTTATACGCTGAACCACGAAGAAGTGGAAAAGGCATTGGAAGAAGGCATCCACATTGCCGAAGGCCTGTCGCCGGTGGATGTCGAAGTGGATGAATTTGGTCACGCAGAATCGATCAAGCTCGCCCGGATGGAGGCCAGCGATGATGGCCGCCTTGAAGACACCGGCGAAATTGAGCATATAAAAGCCCGCACCGTGATCATAGCTGCTGGCACCCAGCCCAATACAGTTTTGGCGCGCGAAGATCCCGATCATGTCCATGTTCATGGAAAATATTTTGAAGCACTGGATGAAGCAGGCAATGTGGTTGATCCCGAACGATCCGCCAAGCCAAGCGATGTGTCTGTGCTGACCGCGTTCGAGCCCGATGGCCGCGCCATCAGCTTCTTTGGTGACCTGCATCCATCCTTTGCTGGCAACGTGGTCAAGGCCATGGGATCGGCCAAGCAGGGCTATCCGGTGATCAGCCGGGTTTTGGCCCGGAAAAAGCCAACGGATATTTCGCCCGATGCCTTGATCGAAACCATGAATGACGCATTGCGGGCAAGTGTGCGCGAAGTGAATCGTTTGACGCCGACCATCATCGAAGTGGTGGTCCATGCGCCTGCGGCTGCGCGCGCGTTCAAGCCCGGGCAGTTTTTCCGCCTGCAAAATTATGAAACCCATGCCCTGCGAACCGAAGACACGGTATTGGCCATGGAAGGCCTTGCCATGACCGGTGCATGGGTTGACCGCGAAGCCGGATTAATCGCCGTGATCGCCCTTGAAATGGGCGGCTCCAGTGACCTTTGCGCCATGTTAAAGCCCGGCGAACAGGTGGTCTTGATGGGGCCAACGGGTGAACCCACGGAAACACCGGGCAATGAAACAGTCCTGTTGGCCGGTGGCGGGCTGGGCAATGCGGTGCTGTTTTCTGTGGGCCAAGCGTTGCGCGCGGCCGGATCAAAGGTGCTGTATTTCGCTGGCTACAAGGCCATAGAGGATCGCTACAAGGTGGAACAAATCGAAGCGGCGGCGGATCAGGTGATCTGGTGCTGTGATGAAGCGCCGGGGTTTGCCCCCAGCCGCGAAGGCGATCTGACGATTACCGGCAATATGATCGAAGCCATAGCGGCCTATGGGCGCGGTGAACTGGGTCAGGCCAAAATTGCGTTGGGGGATGTGGATCGCATCATCACCATCGGGTCTGATGGCATGATGGGGGCCCTTGGTCGGGCGCGCCACACGGTGTTGAAAGAATTTTTGAAACCGGGCCATGTGGCGCTGGGGTCTATCAATTCGCCCATGCAGTGCATGATGAAAGAAATTTGCGCCCAGTGCCTGCAACCCCATGTGGACCCGGAAACGGGCAAACACTCCGTGGTGTTTTCTTGCTTTAATCAAGATCAGCCGTTGGATGTGGTCGATTTTGAAGGACTGCGTCAGCGTCTTGGTCAGAACCGGACCCAGGAAAAACTGACGGCCCAATGGGTTGATCATTGCCTGAAATCCCTCAGCTTGCGGAAAACTTCGGGATAAGTGTTGTCGCACTGCACGGGGGCGTGTATCCCAATTATAAAAAAGATAATAAGGGGACCCCATCCATGGCAGAGACGCCCGCATCACCGGAAAAATCTGAGAAAAAGAAAAAACTTTCTTTTGCGGCACTGCGCCATCCGGGGTGCCGGGTTTATTTGATCGGTGCGGCACTGGCCATGATGGCCGATAACATTGAACATGTGATCAGCTACTGGATCATCTTTCAGAAATTTCATTCCCCCGCTCTTGGCGGGTTTGCCATTGTTGCCCATTGGTTGCCGTTCCTGTTGTTTTCAGTTTATTCCGGGGCGCTGGCGGATCGGTTTGATCCGCGCCGCATTATCCAGATCGGCATGGGGCTGTTCATCATCGCATCGACCGGTTGGGGCGTTTTGTTCTTCACCGATTCCCTTGAGATGTGGCACGCGGCATTGTTGCTGGTGATCCACGGGCTGGCGGGGGTTTTATGGTCACCCGCAGCACAGTTGCTGGTCCATCACATGGTTGGTGGCGACAACCTGCAAAGCGCCATACGGCTCATGGCTATTTCGCGCAATCTGGGCCAATTGTTTGGTCCAGCCATTGGCGCTGCCTTGCTGCTGAGCCTGGGTTCAGCCATGGGGATCATTGTTAATGCCTTGATTTACTTGCCACTTTTGATCTGGTTGATTGCCGCACCTTACGGGCCACAATTCAGCGAAGGGGCAAAAATTGTTCGCCGTGGGGTCAAGGGCTTTGGAGAAATCTTTGATGCCATTCGGGGTATTTCGTCCAATTACAACATCGTTGCCATGGTTTTGTTGGCGGGTGGCACGTCGATGTTTGTGGGCAATGCCCATTCGGCACAGATGCCGGAATTTGCCGCTGATCTGGGCGCGGGCAAGACCGGGATTTTGTATTCCATTTTGTTGGCGGCCAATGCCGCCGGCGCGCTGATCGGCGGGATCATTCTGGAAACCCGTGGCTGGCTTCAACCAAAGCCCCGCACGGCGATCTTTATGGGCGGGCTTTGGGCTATTGCCCTTGGCGGCTTTGCCATTACCGGTAATTATGTGGTGGCGGTGGCTTTGATCTTTATTGCTGGATTTTTAAATCTGTCGTTTTCTGCCATGGCCCAAACCCTGACCCAGCTAGAAGCCCCCCCAGAAATTCGGGGCCGGGTGATCGGGCTTTATAATATGTCCAATAATGGGCTCAGAACATTCAGTGGCGTCACCGTTGGTATCGGTGGCGGGGCCATCGGTATTCACTGGTCCTTGGGGCTCTCCGCCGTGGCACTTGTGGTCTTTATTGCTGGCCTGATGGTCTACACCAACCGCCCGCAAGCAGTACCTGCCGAATAGGGTTATCTATTCTTAGTAACTTCTGCGGCTTGTGGAGCGTTGGGGTCGGTGATGCCGGCGATTTCGCGGATCAGTTTGGTCAGGATGGCTGAATAAAATGATTTAAAGCCCCGGGCCGTGATTGAAAATGCGCCCGGCCCGCCGATGACGTTATCGAGAAAAAACAATTCCAGCCCCGGATGGCGGCCATCGAGAATGGGCAGGGCATTGACGGTAATGCCCTGGGCCACGGCTTGATCGCGACCGACAGAGGCGGGGATGCCGTCTTTGTCCGGGCCGTCACCTGAAATATCAATCACCCGGCGTTTGCCATCATAGGCGTTGGTCAGCAGGGCCTGTGCCCCATACAGGATGGCGGCCCCCACGGCTGTGCCGCCGCCTTCAAGCTGGCGGGGGGCGGTTTCCAATTGTTTGGCGATGGTTTCAATTTCTGCGGCGCCGCGCACCACGGTCCAGGGCACGATGGGCACCTGAAGAAAGGCGCCGCTCCATTCCACATAGGTAATGGCAATTTTCCCAAGGGGTCCATTTTTGATGGCAGAGATCACTTTGGGGCTTCGAAGGGCGCGGGCATATCCCCTGCGCTGCAACATGAATTCATCATATTCAACGCTGCCTGATCCATCGGCCATCAAAATCAGTTCAAGGTCCACTTTCTGTTTGCCCTTGGCCTGCACAGAAACAGGGCCTACAAAAAGCAGGGAGGCCAAAAAAAGTGTGCCAAAAATCCGCATCATGGAAAGAATTAGACACCGCCCCGGCGCAGGATGCCAGCATAATGGCACGCTTCTCTTTGCGGTCGCAGATGATAGGATATAAAAAAACCGCACAAAACAGGGAGTGCCCCATGGCAACACGCTTAAAACCACCCTTTCGTGCCGATCACGTCGGCAGTTTGTTGCGCCCCCAACGGTTGAAAGACGGGCGCGAAGAATTTTTAGGCCCCCAAACCGCAGAAGCGGCCCTTGGCCCCCATGACAGTGCAGACCTGCGCGCCATCGAAGATGATTGCATCCGTGACGTCATCAAAATGCAGGAAAGCACGGGCCTTCGCACCGTGACCGATGGTGAATTTCGTCGCCGCAGTTGGTGGCTGGAAATGGTCATGACCTGGGATGGGTTCAGCGCCACCCGCGAAGGAGCGCAATCGCCTTTTGGCTGGAAAAATGAAAAGGGCAAGCAGCAGGATTTTTCATCGCTGTTTATCAACGGTCGCATTGGCTGGCGCGAAAGTGCCGTGGTCAAGGCCTTTGAATTTTTACGCGATAACGCCAGCCCCGGATCAGTCCCGAAAGTCACCATGCATTGTTTTATGGGCGGTGATCCGGCGATCCGCGAATCGGTTTATTCTGATCCCGATGAATTCTGGGAAGATTTGGTGGCCGCATACCGTCAGGAATTTGCAGCCCTTGTGGCGGCAGGGGCGCGGTATATCCAGATGGATGATGTGTCCATTCCCTTTATCTGTGATCCAGATTACGCAGAGGTGTTTCGGTCATGGGGGGCAAGCCCGGAAGAATACCTTTCCCAATATGCCCGGCGCATCAACGAAGTGGTAGACGGCCTGCCCGATGATGTGAGCGTCACCATGCACCAATGCCGGGGCAACCGCGAAGGGCTGTGGGCAGCTGAGGGCGGGTACGATCCGGTGGCAGAGGTTTTGTTCAACGAAATAAATGTCGATGGGTATTTTCTGGAATATGACACGCCGCGCGCCGGTGGGTTTGAACCCCTGCGGTTCTTGCCAAAGGGAAAGGTGGTGGCCATTGGCATTGTGTCATCGAAAAATCCGGTTCTGGAAGATGCCGATGCCCTGAAACGCCGCATTGATGATGCGTGCAAACATACAGAACTGGATCGTTTGGCCCTGGCACCGCAATGCGGATTCGCCAGCTCCATTGGTGGCAACCCATTAAGTGAAGACCAACAAAAGGCCAAGATTGAGCGGATTATCGAGGTGGCGGGCGATGTCTGGCCCGATGCCAATTGACCTTTGCGTCCAGCTTGCCTAGTGTCCGGCGCATATTTGAAATAGATGCGTGTGGAAACCAATGAGCAACGATTTACGTGACACAGCCATGGAATCCAAGGCCTGGCCCTTTGTAGAGGCCCGCAAAGTGTTGGACCGTGTCGGTGGCAAGACGCCAGAAAAAGGCTATGTGCTGTTTCAGACCGGCTATGGCCCGTCTGGTCTGCCCCATATCGGCACCTTCGGCGAGGTTGCGCGGACCACCATGGTGCGTAAGGCGTTCGAGATTTTGTCTGATATCCCCACCAAATTGATCGCCTTTTCAGACGACATGGATGGCCTGCGCCGGGTGCCTGATAACGTCCCCAATCAAGATCTTTTGACAAAGCATCTGGAGCTGTCGCTGACGGCCGTGCCGGACCCATTTGAATGTCATGATAGTTTTGGTGCCCATAACAATGCGCAATTGATGTCGTTTCTGGATCAATTTGGCTTTGATTATGATTTTGTGTCTTCAACGAAGTCTTATAAATCCGGCGAGTTTGATGACACGTTAATGAAGGTTCTGGAACATTACGACGCCATTATGGATGTGATTTTGCCCACCCTGGGTGAAGAACGCCGCGCCACCTATTCGCCGTTCCTGCCCATTTGTCCATGGACCGGGCGCGTGTTGCAGGTGCCGGTGATTGACCGCAATTTGGAAGCGGGCACCTTTACCTATCAGGACGCCGACGGCCAGACCTATGAGGTCAAGGTTCGCGGTGGGGATTGCAAATTGCAATGGAAAGTCGATTGGGCCATGCGCTGGGTGGCGCTGGAGGCGGATTATGAAATGTCGGGCAAAGACCTGATTGATTCAGTCCGCCTGTCATCGCGCATTTGTAAAATTCTGGGCGGCAAACCGCCCGAAGGCATGACGTATGAATTGTTTCTGGATGAAAACGGCGAAAAAATATCAAAATCCCGGGGCAATGGTCTGACGGTCGAAGAATGGTTGACCTATGCGCCGCCGGAAAGCCTGTCGCTTTATATGTTCAATTCCCCGCGCAAGGCGAAACGATTGTTTTTTGATGTCATCCCCCGGTGCGTCGATGACTATCTGACTCATCTTTCCAAATACCCTGATCAAGAAGGGCCAGTGCAGTTGATGAACCCGGTTCATCACATCCACGGCGGCAACCCACCATCGGCGGAAACCCATCTGACCTATGGCATTTTGCTCAATCTGGCATCGGTGTGTAACACCGAAGATAAATCCGTCCTGTGGGGGTTCATCACCCGCTATGACCCGGGCGCAACACCGGAAAGTGCGCCCATTTTGGACAAACTGGTGGGCTATGCGCTGAGCTATTACCGCGATTTTGTGAAGCCTTCAAAGACCTATCGCGCAGCCAGTGATATGGAAAAGGCGGCCTTGACGGAATTGTCAGCAGCATTGGCGGCATTGCCAGCGGATGCGGATTTAGATGGCATCCAGACAGAGGTCTATGAGGTCGGCAAGCACCACGACTTTGAAGACCTGCGCGCATGGTTCAAAGCGCTTTATGAAATTCTGTTGGGACAATCCCAAGGCCCGCGCATGGGATCGTTCATCGCGCTGTACGGGGTTTCGGAAACCGTTGTGTTGATCAACCGGGCCCTAGCCGGGGAAGACCTTTCAGAATCTTGATTGACCATTACGTTCGTGTGGCAGATTTCGCCCATTCAAAATAGAGCCGCCTGGCCTGTAGATAAAAAGGCCCGGGGGCGAGTTCCTGATCATCCATTTTAATTAAAGGCGTGACCTTGGCATAATTGCCGGTGGAAAAAATCTCATCGGCATCCGCCAGTTCTTGTGGGCCGACACTTCGTTCATCCACGACGACATCGTTTTCACGCAGCAATGCGATCACCCTTTGGCGGGTGATGCCATCAAGGAAGGTGCCATTGGGTTTGGGCGTGAACACCACGTTGTCTTTTGCCAAAAAGATATTGGCGGTGGCAAATTCAGCGACATTGCCCTCAAAATCCAGCACCACCCCATTGCCAAAGCCGGCTTTTCGGGCCTCGCGAAGGGCTTGGGCCGATTGCGGGTACAGGCACGATGCCTTGGCAAGGGTTGGCGCGCTTTCCGGGGTTGGGCGCCGAATGCGCGATATATGCGCGGTAAAGCCTTTGGGTTCAGGCAGCGGTGATTCGAACAGCGTTAAAACAAACCGCGTTGATTCCGGCTTTGGCGTAACGAATCCTTCTTCGGCATAAAACATCGGCCGAATATAAAGCGCACTTTCGCCGCCCATTTGATCCACGCCTTCCCAGGCCCGGGCACAGATTTCATCGGCGGTGATGGTGGGTTCAAGCCCCATGATCTGGGCTGAGCGGATCGATCGTTCTGCATGTCGTTTCAGGTCTGGCATGGTATTGTCGAAATAACGCACGCCATCAAAGGCGACCGATGCCATCCATGCGGCATTGGACATGGGGCCAATAATGGGCGGGTTGCCTTCAATCCAGACACCATCAATGAAGTGAATTGATGGTGTTGGCTTTGATGTTTTGGGCGGCGTTTTTGTCATGGGGGATTTATCCCCTATTCTGGGCCATCACCCAAGCGGCTTTTTTTATTTGTTGTCCTGCCTGCCTTACTTTCCATGGGCGATTGTTTGGGATAAGTTCAGGTCATGCATCTCTATGATATTTTCAGGCCCTTGCTGGGCTGTGTGGGACCAGAACTTTCCCACAACATTACCCTCACAGCGCTTGCCTCGGGGCTTGGGCCACGGCTGAAGGTGGCGCCTGATCCGTCCCTTGCCATTCAGCTTTGGGGGCGTGATTTTATCAATCCACTGGGGCTGGCTGCGGGGTTTGATAAAAATGCCCGGGTGATCGGGCCGGTGCTGGATATGGGCTTTGGCTTTACCGAAATCGGCACGGTGACGCCCAAAGCACAACCGGGGAACCCAAAGCCCCGGATTTTCCGCCTCAAGGAAGACAAAGCAGTCATTAATCGCCTTGGGTTTAACAATCTGGGTGTTGATGGGGCGGAAGCGAACCTTATGCGCTGGCGCGAAAAGCAAAATCAGGGCCCAAATCCCGGATTAGTCGGCATCAATATTGGCAAAAACAAGGATGCCACGGACGGCGCTGCTGATTATGGATTTTGCGCCGGGAAATTGGGGGGGTATGCCGATTATTTGGTGATAAATGTTTCTTCTCCCAATACGCCGGGCCTGCGCGCCCTGCAATCTGCGGCGGCGCTGGAAGAAATTTTGGGGGCTGTCGGGGATGCACTGGCCGATGCCGAGCTGGCGGGTGGCAAAGGCATCCCGGTTCTGGTCAAAATTTCCCCGGATCTGGGTGATGGGGATCTTGCCGATATTGTTGCCATGGCCTGTGGGGGACAGATGGACGGGCTGGTCATATCCAACACCACGTTGGACCGGCCAAAATCGCTTCAAAGTGCGCATCGCCCGCAGCAGGGTGGCCTGAGCGGCAAGCCGTTGTTTGAGCCATCCACGCAGCTTTTGGGCGCGGTCTGGCGGGAAACCGAAGGCAAAATTCCCTTGATTGGTGTGGGGGGCATTGCCAGCGCCGAAGACGCCTATGCCAAAATTCGCGCCGGGGCATCGCTGATTTCGCTTTATACCGGCCTCGTCTATCAGGGGCCAAAGCTTGTAGAGGAAATACTGACAGGCCTTGTCGCGCGCCTCACCCGGGATGGCTATGGCCGCATTCAGGATGCAGTCGGTGCCGACAACCTCTGATTCTGTGTTGATTTTGATCTGTTTTGATCTGTATGGTTAGGAATTGTTAACCATATCTCAAGACCTTAAAGGCAGGGTTTCTCTATCAAATTGCAGAATTTATACCTCCATCCTGAAGGCAGGAGAATATTGGCGTGTTGAAACATTTATTTATCGCAGCGACCTATCTGATGTTGGCCGCCGCCGTGGTTTTGATTTTCCCCGGCGTCGTTCCGGGTGCCGCCCCCTGGGCGGGTTGGATTGCAGGCTCCGTGGTTGCCATTGGGGGTGCCCTTGGCCATGAAACCTATGTTCGGGCTGATCAGATGCTTTCCCTTGAAGCAACCATCCGGGCGCAGCGCGCTGAAATCAGTGCGATGCGCGGTGAATCGGATGGTTTGCACAACCAAATGGCGGGCATCATGGATGATGTAAAAATTCTGGTTGATGGCCGTGAAGATAAATCCCAGGAAGCCATTGATCGTGTGGTCGGAGAAGTCCGGGTTTTGCAAAACCTGATCGAAAAGCTTTCGTCTGCGACGGCCCCAAGACCAGCAGCAAATTCAAATGCAAATGCAAATTCAAATACCAAAACAGCGCCATCCAAAGATGCGCCATCGGTTCGTAGCAGCCTCGAAGATACCGAAATTCTTGATATCGTTCGGGAAGGCTTGCGCCAAGACCGGGTTGACCTTTATCTCCAGCCCGTCGTCAGCCTGCCGCAGCGCAAACCACGGTATTATGAATGTTTTTCGCGTATTCGGGATGAAAGTGGTGCCCTGATCATGCCAGATCAGTATATCAACGTTGCCAAGGAAGACGGGCTGATTGGTGCCATCGACAACATGCTTTTGTTCCGCTGTGTGCAATTGGTGCGCCGCGCCCAGAGTGAAAGTCACGATGTTGGGTTTTTCTGCAATATTTCGGCGAATACGCTGGAAGACAAATCGTTCTTTTCCGATTTTGTTGAATTCATGGGCATGAACCGGGAGCTGGCCGAAAACCTCTATTTTGAATTTTCTCAGGCCGATGTTGATACCCATGGCAAGGAAATCGAAGAATATATTAGCCGTCTTGGCCAATTCGGATTCCGCTTCTCTCTCGATCAGATCAGTGATCTCAGCAAACTTGATTTCAGAAACCTCCGGCGGCGGCGGTTCAAGTTTGTGAAAATTAATGCGGCCAATCTGTTGGCATCTTCTTCGGCAATCGCAAAAGCGGGTGCTCAGGGCGGGGCCGGCACTGAAACCGTGGTTGGGATCAATGTTCCCATTCTCAAACGCGCCATGGATGTCAACAACATCGAATTGATTGTTGAAAAACTGGAAAGCGAACAAGACCTTTTGGAACTGCTTGATCATCAGATCGAACTGGGACAGGGATATTTGTTCGGCGAACCCAGAATTTCCCGCCAAAGCTAACCCGCGCTTTTCAAGTCCAGCCATTCATGGCACAAAGCAGTGTCTTGGGACGTTAAGTTCCTGTTTTCCACTGCTGGTTAGATTTCGATTATGACTGCCAATTCCACAATAAAAATACTGCCACGCCTTGGGCCACTGGTTGAAGGCTATGACGGATTGATCCTTGATCTTTGGGGGGTGATCCACGATGGACGCACTCCTTATCCGGGGGTCAGTGACACCCTTGGCCGATTGAAAGATGCGGGCAAAAAGGTGGTCATGCTTTCCAATGCCCCGCGTCGCGCAGCCGCAGTGATTGATGCCATGACAGAGATGGGCATTGACCGGGGGCTCTACACAGATGTTCTGTCATCGGGGGAGCTTTCTTGGCATGCCCTTAAAAACCGCTCTGAGGGCGCGTTGGGGGAACTCGGCGATGTTTGCCTGCATGTCGGCCCAGACAGGGATCTTGGGCTTATGGATGGGCTTGGTCTTGAAATTATCAAAGAACCGGTTGCGGGAGCCTTCATCCTGAATACCGGGCCATGGCAAGATGATGAACAGGTTTCTGATTATGAACCGCTTTTGTCAAAGGCCGCATCTTTGGGGCTGCCCATGGTGTGTGCCAATCCTGATATAGAAGTCATCCGGGCGGGCAACCGCATTATCTGTGCTGGATCATTGGCGCATCGATATGCGGCATTGAAGGGCACCGTTCATTATTTTGGAAAGCCCTATGCTTTGGCCTATGAAGCCTGTCTTGCGCTTATGGATATGTCGGATAAATCGCGCATTCTGGCGGTGGGCGATTCGTTGAAAACGGATATTCTGGGGGCTTGTAATGCTGGGGTTGATTCGGTTCTGGTGACATCAGGCATTCATGGTGAAGAACTGGGTGTTGGCTATGGTGAAACCGTCGATGGGGCTGTGCTTGAAACCCTGTGCGCGCGCCAAGGCGCGGTTCCGATTGCCGCCATTCCCGCATTTCTTTGGTAATATCGCTTTCCCAAAGTTGTCCCTGATATCCCTCTGCCCCTAAGGGTGGTGGACGCGCTGGTCTTGGTTCGATAGGCTTCCTGCAAAGGGTACGCAAATCAGAAAAAAGGGGGGGTGATGCGTAAAATCAAGATCATTCTCATAACAGGCATCGTGGTGACGATTGCGTGGTGTGGGACCGTAGGATTTTACATTACCACCCAAATTGGATGGGACGCGCTGGCGTTTCTCCTGCCCCATGAATTGGGGGCATTCAGCGCCGGCGTCTTTGCGCCGTTGGCATTTCTCTGGCTTATGCTTGTGTATCTGGCAGGAAGGGCACGGGTAACGGACGTTGCCGTGGCACTGGAAAAGCGACTTGATCAGTTGATTTATCCGGCCGATGAGGCCGATCAGCGCATTAAAGAGGTGGTCGATACCCTGGAACGTCATGGCACAGACCTGGCGGCTTCCGGTGCATTGATGGCTGAAACGGTAGAAGCACGTATGCGCAAGGCTGTGGCCGATATGGAGAGTCTTCTGGAGGGCGCTGGCCTAAGCTTTGATGCGGCCGCCAATGAGACCGTTGATCGTATTGGGGATGCAACGGTGCGTCTTGATGGGAAGCGTGAAGAACTGGCGGCCATCGCCAACCGCGTGACCTATGAAGGCGATAATCTGGGTCGGGCGTTGGCTGAACAGACTGAAGGGTTGGTGAATGCAGCCAATACCCTTTCTGAAAAAGCAGAAAGCGTTGAGCAATTAATGGCTGCTCAGCGTGCCAGTCTGGATGGTGCGGCAGATCATCTTGAAACCCGGACGGCAGCCGTTGGAGAATTGCTTTCGGAACAGATCAATCGAATTTCAAGAGAAACGGCAGATACGGCTTCTGAGGTCGAGTCGCTTGCGGAAAGTTGCCGGAAACGGGCATCGACCATGCGGGCCGAATATGTGGCCTTGACCAATGAGGCCGAACAAACGGGAAAAACCGTTGAAGACAAAGCCCGGGATCTGGTGAAAGAAGGCGAACACATGGCCGCCCAGCTGGATGAAATTGTCAAGACTTTCAGGGTGCAGGCACGGGCAATGGCCGAAGCATCAGACTATGCCTCGGATCAAATCTCTGATGCCGCTACAACCTTCGGCACACAGTCTGAAAAGGTTGCGAATTTATCAGCCACAGCACTCGACAATCTGGACACGGCCGGGGATGCGCTGTTTGAACGCAGTGTACAGTTGGAAAAAGCAGGCAATGCGGTGCAAGGCCAGGTCGAACAGGTTGGCGCCGTGTTCATGGCCCGGGCCCGAGAGCTTGAAGACACAGGTACCCGCCATATTGGGCTGATCCAGAAGGCAGGCGACGCTCTGGAAAGCCAGGGGCAAGTGCTTGACCGGGTTTCCAGTGCTGCGGCCAAACGTGCAGAGGAAACCAAGGTCTTGTTGCAAGATGAAACCCGGCATTTAACAGAGGCCGCAGAACAGGCATCGCAGCGGGCCAGCCAGATTGGTGATGCATTCGAGGTTCAGGCAAAACAATTGCTGTCTTCATCAAATGCCGCAGATGAACGGGCTGAAGAAATCCGGGAAACCATGGTGGCACAGCAGCAAGGATTGGATGCCATTAGCGATGAGCTGTCTTCGCGCACGAGTGCAATCGTTGATGCGGTTAACCGCGAAGTTGCCGTGCTGACAGAGGCCGCCACGACAGCGTCGGAACAGGCTGGAAACATCGCAGAATCCTTTCGCCGTGAAGGCACCGATATGGAAAATATCGTTCAGGAAACAGAGGTCAGGATGCAGCGCGCCGGCGATTCCCTTTCCCGGGAATCACGATTGCTTACCGAGGCGACAAACTCAGCGGTTGGCATGATCGAGTCCATTCGGGCCGCGTTTGAAGGTCAGAACGAAGCGCTTGGGGGCGCATCTGACAAAGCGGCCGAGAAAATTCACGGGGTTGGGGCTCTGTACCGCCAGCGGTCTCATGAAATAGAGCTGTCCTCAAAGGAATCAGCAGCCTATGTCGAAAAAATGAAGGATATGTTCGATGAACAGTCCCAGAGTTTTTCCGATGCCATCAGTGCCGTCGCCGTTCAGGGACAAAAAGTTGTGGATGTTTTTGTTAATCAGACCCACGACCTGATACAGGCATCAGAACGTGCATCGGAAGAAGCAAAAAAGGTTCGTATGAACACCTTTGAAGCGGGGCGTGACGATTTTCTGCGGGCGTCTAGAACCGTCATGGATGATCTGAATTCACTTGGCATCGACATGGTGAAAATTATTGATAAACCGCTTGCGGAAAAACTGTGGAACCAGTTTTCCCGTGGCGATAAGGGCGTCTTTTTACGCGCCATTTTTTCGGGAAGAGAGACCCGAAAGGTTCAGGAAAAAATTCGGGGCCTGTTTAACAGTGATCCTGATTTTCGAAAGCATGTGGAAAAATATCTGGAGCGGTTTGAACATCTTCTTTCACAGGCCGGAGAATCTGATCCGGGCAGCATTTTAAGCTCGGCTTTTGTTACGTCTGATGTTGGCAAGGTCTATGTCTTGTTGTCGCGCGCTGTTGGCCGGATGGATTGACCAGACCCGATATCAGAGCGTTTGAGGAGCACTACCCATGGCCATACCTGCAGATATGAATTCCATGTTGATCTCTATGGTGCTTGCCGTGGTTTTGGTGACCCTGTGTGTGTTGGTCCATTATGAGGTTCTGCGTTTGGCATCGAAAATGTTACCATCGCTCACCATTCGCCCACGCAACCGCATTCTGTTTATCATGGCTGCAGCGTTCTTTGCCCATACGATAGAAATCTGGATTTTTGGCATCGCCTATTGGCTGAGCGCACAGCATCTTGCCATTGGCGGGCTCATTGGCCAGGCGACGGGCGGATTTCCTGAATTCATTTATTTTTCGACCGTGAGCTATACATCTCTGGGGCTCGGCGACCTTTATCCAACGGGGGCCTTCAGGCTGTTGACCGGGGTAGAGGCCTTGGTGGGCTTGACGATGATCGCGTGGACGGGCTCGTTCACCTATCTTTCCATGCAAAAATTCTGGGATCTTCATGGGCCAAAGAAACCCCGGAAGACAGATTAAGACGAATCCAGCCATTTTGGGGCCCGATGCACCCTGAATCCCTTGACGGGGCAGGGGAAACCCGGTAAATACCCCGTTCCCCGCACGAATCGGCCTGGGTGCCAATCTGGGTGGGAATGATAAGTTCGTAATTTGTACAATAAATTCAATTAGATAGAGACAGGAAACATCATGTCACGTCGCTGCCAAATCACAGGCAAAAAGGTCATGGTCGGAAATAATGTGAGCCATGCTCACAATAAATCTCGGCGTCGGTTTCTACCTAATATCCAGCAGTCTTCCTTGCAGAGTGACGCGCTGGGCCGGATGATTCATCTCAAGATTTCAACCTCGGCCATTCGCACCATTGAACATGCGGGCGGGTTGGATGCATATCTCTTGAAGACGCCAACGCGAAAGCTTGAACCAGAAGCTCAAAAGCTCAAGCGCCAGATTGCCAAAAAGACGGCAGCGGCTGCAGAAGCGACAAGCTAAACGCTTTTATCCATTTTGAAGTTTTGGGCCTGCCATTCGGTGGGCCCTTTATTTTTTGGGCCTAGAGTTTACCCTCTGGCCATAATCTGAAGGCAATGGCCATCGGGGTCATTAAAATAGATGCATTCGGGATCACCAGATCGTCCATGCACGGCGACCCCGTTTGTTTCAAGGTTCGCTGCCACCTGATCGCGGGTTTGGTCCATGACGGTGAACGCCAGATGGCTGATCTCCAGGCCTTGGCCGGTTTCGGCTTGTTCGTCTGCTACGAACAGGCCTATCAATTGATCGCCGCAGTGAAGAAAAATATACCCCGTGCTTTCCCGTTTGATGGTCATCCCCAGAATATCAACATAAAACGTTCTGGCGATTACGGGATCGCGTACGTACAGAACGACATGGTCAATGCCTGAACATTTTATGGGGTTCTGTTTGGACATGGTTGCCTCCCTTTTTGTGTCTCGATCTGGAAGAATGCAATAGGGGGCCAGAATTGCTTCCGGCCCCCTTTAGAAAAGTCATGGGTGGCCGTTTAGCCCAGGTGTTTTTTGAAATGCGCAATGGTGCGTTTCCAGGCAAGGGCTGCGGCTTCTTTTTTATAGCGCGCGGGCCGGCCATCATTGTTGAAGGCATGGCGCGTGCCGGCATAGGTATGCGCGGTGACGTCTTTGCCCGCATCTTTCAATGCCTTTACGTATTTTTTGGCACCCCGATTAACGCCCCGGTCATTTTCAGCATAATGGAGCAAAAAGGCAGCCTTGACCGCAGCGAAGCCCTTTTTGGGCTGGCGGCCATAATAGGCGACGGCGGCTTTCAGGCCTAAATGGTGAAAGGCCAGATTATTTGACATGCTACCACCCCAGCAATACCCAACACTGCCGACCGAGCCAGAGCTGTTCTTGTGGGCACCGGCATATTTGGCCGTGGCCACAAGGTTCATGATGGTTTCGTTCTTGTTGATGTCATAGAGCATGTCACGGGCCTTATCGCGGTCCTTGGGCGTGCCGCCCACTGGTGAGATCATGTCCGGTGCGACAGCCAGAAATCCTTCAAGAGCAAAGCGCCGTGCGACATCCCGGATATGGGGGGTGAGCCCCCGATTTTCGTGGATCACAACAACGGTGGGCAGTTTGCCCTTTGCGCCCTTTGGCCGTGCCACATAGGCGGTCATTTCCCCGGTGGCGCCCGGGAATTTTTCGACGCCGGTTACCAAGCGGCTGTCTTTGACCTGAACCATGCGGCTTCGGCACCGGTGCCTTCCAGCCATGGCAGAACAGCCGCAGCAGCGGCAGCACCGCCAGCGGTTTTGACCAGTTTTTTCAGGAAATCCCGGCGCGGTTCATCGCTGTGAACATAGTCATCGTAAAGGTCGATAAATTTTTCTTTGAAGTCTTTTGTCATGGGTTTGTGCCTCCAAGCATTTTTATATGGCGAATGGAGCGCGCGGATGCCCAGACGCCAAATTTTATAAAATAAGATTTACCCCGTTTTCAGGGGCCAAGCTTCGGGGACGATTGTGTCCAGAATGTGGCCAGTAGGGGCCAGTAAGGGGAAAAGCGAAACCCTTTAGGCTTTCTTTTTAGCAGACGGTTTTGGTGTGCTTTTCGCCGTGCTTTTTACAGGGCCCTTGGGCGTGCCTTTGGCTGTCTTTTGGGCTTTTTCAGCAGCGGGGATGTAGTCCTCATCGAACAGTTCGCTTAATTTGTCCATGACCGTGCCGCCCAATTGTTCTGCATCGACCAGGGTCACGGCCCGTTTGTAATAGCGGGTTACGTCGTGGCCAATGCCGATTGCAACCAGTTCAACCGGTGAATAGCTCTCAATCCATTCAATGATCTGGCGCAAATGTTGTTCCAGATAATTTCCTGGATTAACAGAAAGGGTGGAATCATCCACCGGGGCGCCGTCTGATATCACCATCAGGATGCGGCGTTGTTCCGGGCGGGCGATCAGCCGGTTATGGGCCCATAACAGGGCCTCGCCATCGATGTTTTCCTTAAGCAAGCCTTCGCGCAGCATCAGGCCAAGGTTTTTTCGGGTGCGTCGCCACGGCATGTCGGCGGCTTTGTAGATGATATGGCGCAGATCGTTCAACCGACCGGGCCGGGGGGGCTTTCCACCAGCCAGCCACTGTTCACGGGCCTGTCCGCCCTTCCAGGCGCGGGTGGTGAAGCCTAAAATCTCTACCTTGACCCCACAGCGTTCCAGGGTGCGGGCCAGGATATCGGCGCTCATGGCGGCAAGGGTGATGGGCCGTCCCCGCATGGAACCGGAATTATCAATCAACAGGGTCACCACGGTATCGCGGAACTCCATCTCCTTTTCCATTTTAAAGGTCAAAGGATAGAGCGGATTGGTCACCACACGGTGGAGGCGTGCGGGATCGAGAATGCCTTCTTCAAGATCAAAGTCCCAGCTGCGGGCTTGTTTTGCCATCAGACGGCGCTGCAACCGGTTGGCTAGACGGCTGATGACGCCGCCCAAATTGCTAAGCTGATTATCCAGATGGTTGCGCAGACGGGTTAGTTCTTGCTCGTCACATAAATCCTTGGCGTCGATGATTTCGTCAAATGCGGTGGTATGGGCGGTGTAATTGGGTTTTTCATTCGACAATGGCCCCTGGGGTGCCCAGTGGACGTCTGGGGGCAGGGATTCGCCGTCCCCCATGCCTTCGGAAGTGTCTTCCATGGCTTCATCGGATGCGCCGCGCTCGCCGTCTTCGGAGTCGTCCGTGGATTCACCATGGGTATCCATGGAGTCTGCATCGTCTTCCATGCCTTGGGCTTCGGGGTTTTCGCTGTCGTCGTCTTCGCCTTCGCCGGCGGCTTCGCCCTCCATGTCTTCTTCGCCTTCGGCATCGCCAAGGGCCAGGTCGGTGATGAACTTGTTGAGCACCAACGCGAATTCTTCCTGATCGCCCATGGTTTCGCGCAGGTTATCGAAATCTTCGCCCGCCCGTTCCTTGACCCAGTTGCGCCAGGGATCGACAATTTCCTTGATGTTGTCGGGTGCGGGCTTTCCGGTTAATTGTTCGCGCACGATCAGGCCAATGACTTCTGGCACGGGGATGTCCTGGAATTCGTTGACGCGATCATAGGTGAGCGCCCGGCAGCGATCCGCAGTGGCCGTGTCCAGATTGTCAGAGACGCCTTTCATGCGGTTGGCACCGATGGCTTCAAACCGGGCCTGTTCCACCTCGTTATAGATTTTCCGGGCGGTTTCCCCATGGGGCATTTTGGCCGCATGCACTTTGTCATCATGAAAGCGCAGCTTTAGCGCCATGGTGTCGGCATATCCCCGGACTTTGGAAACTTCGTGCTCGGGCAGAGAACGGGGTGGCGTTTGCAGACGCGCATTTTTACCCCGGATGCGGGGTGGGTCCGGGGTGAATTCAACTTCCAGCTCGCGTTTGTGGGAAACCGCACGCATGGCTGCTGCGGTGGCGCGTCTGAATTCCTCGACTGGATTATCTTTTGTGCTCATGGCGATTTTCTTCGGTCAGACCCTGCGATCAGGATGTGCCTTCGTCGTCCTGTTCTGCATGGACCGATTCCGGCAATTCCTCACCGAAGCAGCGCTGGTAATATTCGGCGACCGTTGCCCGTTCCATTTCATCGCATCTGTTGAGGAACGTCACCCGGAATGCATGGGCGATGTCTTCAAATATCTGGATGTTTTCTGCCCAGGTAATGACGGTTCTAGGCGACATCACGGTGGAGATATCCCCCGCAATGAACCCTGCGCGAGTAAGATCGGCCAGTGAAATCATGTTGGCCACGGTTTCCTTGCCCTTTTTATTGTCGTACCAAGGGGCCTTGGCGAGGACGATTTTCATTTCATCTTCATGGGGCAGGTAATTGAGCGTGGCAATGATGTGCCAGCGATCAAGTTGGCCCTGATTAAGCTGTTGGGTGCCGTGATACAGGCCCGTTGTGTCGCCAAGCCCCACCGTGTTGGCGGTGGCAAACAGGCGGAAAGAGGGATGGGGGCTGATCACCTTGTTCTGATCAACCAGGGTCAGCTTGCCGTTTACTTCGAGAATGCGCTGGATCACAAACATGACATCAGGTCGGCCCGCATCATATTCATCGAACACCAATGCCGTCGGGCTTTGCAGGGCCCATGGCAGAATGCCTTCACGATATTCCGTGACCTGTTGGCCTTCACGCAGGACGATGGCGTCTTTGCCCAAAAGATCAATCCGGCTGATGTGGCTATCAAGGTTGACCCGGACACAGGGCCAGTTCAGCCGCGATGCCACTTGTTCAATATGGGTGGACTTGCCGGTGCCGTGATAGCCCTGAATCATAACCCGCCGGTTGTGGGCAAAGCCCGCAAGAATGGCAAGGGTCGTTGATTCGTCAAAGTGGTAGCTATCGTCGCGTTCCGGGACATGTTCGCTGGCGACGCTGAAGCCCGGGACCTTCATGTCGCTATCAATGCCAAAGGCTTTGCGAACAGAAATTTCGATATCGGGAGCGTCAAGCGGGTGAACGGTTTGATCTGATTCGGTGCTGAGGTTCGTTGCCATAAAAATTTTTTCCATTTTGTAAAAACCCAAACGATGGGCAATCAAGTGGTGTGGGGTATTTCCTGGATGGTCAAGCGGGCGCTCCCGCAAACTAGCCAAGAGATATCCCACGGCGTGAATGTTCAAGGACCGAATTGCTTTTTCAACGTTGCATAGGCCCGATTTATCAATTTTAGCCGTTCTTCTGCCGCCTTGTCGCCCCCATTAGCATCAGGATGGTGTTGTTTTGCTAATTTTTTATATTGTGTTTTAACCCCAGCGGCGGTGATGGGGGGTGAAAGTTCAAAAATATCCAGGGCTTCGGCAAGGGAATCCTGTTCATTTTTTCCTAAATTTCCGCCATTTTCTGCCGTTTTTTCCTGATTTTCCTTGCGCTTCTGCTTTGCTCGCTTGCCCTTTTTAAACAATCCGAACTGATCGCGCATTTGATCAAACTGGTCAAATTGGGCTTGAGAAAAATTCTTTCCCAATTTGCCCAAAGGCCAGGTTGGGCGCCATCCGACGACGTCTTCGCGGATCAAGTGTTCAATTTGATCTTCATTTTTGCCGAGGCAGAAATTCCAGGCCTTGTTGTATTCTCGAACATGGTCGAGGCAAAACCAGTAATGACTGTCTAGTTTATCGGGAGATACCGGTGCCCGGTAGAGCCCGGGACCTTTGCATTTATTGATCTCACACAATTTTTCAGCCTCCGCATCAGGGTCTGGCTCAGGGATGGTGGTGACCTGTGGCTTGCTTCTGCGGGGGCCAGTTTTTGAGTAATCTCTAGACATCAGCCAAATATGCTGTCTTCTGGCGCTTGGTGCAAGGGGCCCAATGGCGCGTTATCCCGGTTTCTTTGTTGTTTCCACAGCGATCAGGGCAAGCCCTAGGGCGATCAGGATAAATCCTGCAATGTTGGCAAAGCTGAGCGGTTCGTTCAGCCAAATCGCCGATGCAATCATCCCCACCACCGGCACCCCAAGAGACCCGATGGCGGTGGTGATGGCAGGTAAGGCCCGGTTGACCGATACCCATGCCCAAAAGGCAAACCCGGTGGCAATGGGCCCGTTATACGCAAGGGCTGCAATCAGGGTCGGGGTCAGGTGAATGTCCGATGGGCTTTCCCACAGATAGGCACACAGGGCCAAAGGCACACTGCCGATCAACATCTGCCAAGGTGCCAGTTGCAAGGGGGTGGCGCGAAAGGGGTGGGCACGAATGTGAACAATGGACAGCGCCCATGCAAAGGCTGCGGCCAGAAGCAACCCGTTGCCCGTAAGGGCCCGGCCATCGGTCCAATCAAATCCACCAGCTTCACCTACGGACCCAAATGGATTAAACAACACCATGATGCCAGCCAGCCCGCAGATCAGCCCCCCAAGTTTGCCCCTGCTCAGGCGTTCGCCCAAAAACCATACCGCCAGTGGGGTGACCCAGATCATGGTGGTGTAGCTGAGGATGACAGCGCGTCCGGCCTCAACCCGTTCAAGGCCGAGGTTAATCAGCGCCAAAAACGCCGCCAGCTGTAGAATACCGACGCTGATGACCACGGGCCAATCATGTCGTTCGGGAATTTTGAACTGTTTCATGGCAATCAAGATGATACTGAGGCACAAGGCACCCAGTAACAGGCGAATAAGGCCAAAGGTGACGGGTGGCACATCGGTCAGGACGATTTTCATAATCGGCCAGTTCAGCCCCCAGATCACAATTACGCCAAGGGCTAAAACCCCGGCGGTTCGGTGCGAAATAAGACGGGAAGGTTCAGGGGGAGACGACATCAGGCCAACTTACCTGTTACGGGGCTTTGTAGGTGGGAAAAAAACACAGAGAATGTAATAAATGCATGTAATAAATGAACATTAGTCACAGCCCCCGATGGGGCAGTCAGGAATCAGATATGGAATCTGGAACAGAGGGTACAGTCGCCTTGTTGATTAGAAACAAGCTTGAGCTGGCCCTGAAGCCTCGGCGTCTCGACATAGCTGATGATTCCCATCTCCATGCGGGCCATGCAGGGGCCAGCGTTGATGGCGAAAGCCATTTCCGGTTGGTGGTGGTCGCCGCTGCATTTGAAGGTTTGTCGCGGGTTGATCGCCAGCGTTTGGTCTATGAAATTTTGGCCGATGAACTGGCCGGGCCGGTTCACGCACTTTCCCTGAGCGCCATTACCCCCCAACAGGATTCTACAGAATCATAATTTGCGTTTGGCTCTTCGTGATATTACTAATGCGTATTAGAATGTTTCTAGTTGTATTCATGCGCCCGTTGGTTAAAATCAAAATCAACGGTGGTGTTGCGCGGGTATTGGAAGTGCGCTTTTTTACACAGGACTGTTTGGAGACTTGCAATGTTGATATGCAAGAACGTCAATGTCAGCGATCGTCGGACCAGCATCCGGCTTGAAGAAGAGCTGTGGGCTGCGGCAAAAGAATTGTGTGTCCGTGAAGGCATGACCCTTCATGAACTGTGCACCCTGATCGACCATGTTCGAAAAAACAGCAGCCTGACGGCAGCCTTAAGGGTCTTTTTGGTCGTTTATTATCGCCTGGCGTCGACCGAAGATGGCCATGATCTTGTTGGCCACGGTCATCTGGCCAATCCCCGTCCCCGGGGTGCAGACCGGTGGCGTTCCGTTATTGCAGAAGTTTTCTCAGATGCCTCAGATGCCCCGGCCCAATCGGAATTGGGCGTCAACAATTCGGGCCATCACGACCCTTTGTAAAATTCAGGCCAGCGTTCCTTAACCGCATCCCCATCAGATTTAAAGACGTGGCATGTATCGATGCGCGCCGGTTTTTTGCGATCGGTGCCTTTTGCCTGATCCTGGGCGGCAAGGGCACGGGATGGGCCAAGGGTTTGAAAGGCAACGGTCGCCAGCGGTCCCAGCATTTCCACCAGATGAACACAGCCTTTAACGCCCCCCAGTAATTCGCGAACCTTGCGGTTCCACCCGGGGGCAATGCAAATGCCTTCCAGAATTTTGAAGTCAGGGGCGATGTCAGGACAAATGGGGTGGGGGCCACTATCGATGGAGGCTTCGACGGATTTGATGGTCAGGGTGATATCCACGGTGATGCGAATCCACATGTCGTGAACGGGCTCTCCTGCCTTGATATCACCGCGCCAGGAATTGTTGAACGTGTATCCCTTGATGTCGCGAAGGTGACCTTCGATGTCCCATAACCCGTCTTCACGTTCATATCCGGAAAGATCAATGGTGCGGTTGTGGCGACGGTTTCTGGCAACGGGATCGCTAAGGGGCATGGGGTTGGTCCTTTTTAAATTTGACTGGCTTGATTGTCGCCAGTGTCGCTGTATTGATCTGATTGATCCATATTGGGGGTGATGCGCAGGGCCGATATACGATTGCCGCTGCGCGCCAGTATCTCAAACCGGTAACCGAAAAACATAAATATTTGGCCCGCATCGGGAATAAGCCGGGATTCGTGCAAAACAAGCCCGGCAATGGTGGCCGCATCTTCATCGGGCAATTGCCAATCAAATTCACGGTTCAGGTCACGGATGGTGACATCGCCATCAACGATGATATCACCGTCGGGTTGGGGCCTGATTCCTTTGTGGCGCACGTCGTGTTCATCGGAAATGTCGCCAACAATTTCTTCTAAAATGTCTTCAAGGGTAACAATGCCCATAAGGTCACCGTATTCATCCACCACCAGGGCGAAATGTTCCCGGCGTTTTCTGAATGCCCTTAATTGGGACAGAAGGTCGGTCGATTCCGGGATAAACCAGGGAACCGTTGCCAAATCCGCCACTTTCAGGGTTTCAAGGTTACCGGGATGCTTTTCAATTTCCCGGAGCAACGCCTTGGCATGCAGGACGCCAATGATATTTTCTGGTTTGTCCCGCCATAATGGAATGCGCGTGAAGGGGCTTTCTACCACCTGGTGCATAATTTCGGGTGTTGGTAAATCGGCATCAATTGCGGCAACAGCGGAGCGATGGATCATGACTTCGCCCACTTCCACATCATCAAGATCCAAAATGGAGTGGAGCATGCTTTTTTCATCGCGGAAAAGAACATCATCGCCCTTGTGCAGCTCAATGGCACCCCGCAATTCTTCTTCTACGAATGCCTGTGGTTGGCCGTTGGAAAGGGTGATTCCAAAGATGCGCAGGATCAATCCGACAATGACCTGGGTGGCGCGCGAAAAGGGCGAAAACAAAACAACAAAGATGCGCAGGATGGGGGCCACCGCCAGGGCCATGCGATCGGCATGGGTAAGGGCATAGGTTTTGGGCAAGACTTCTGCAAAGACCACCACAAGGACGGTCATGGCAATGGTTGCATAGGCAATTCCGGCCGTGCCAAACAGCTCGATCAGGATGCCGGTTGCCAGAACCGATGCCAGAATGTTGACCAGATTGTTGCCAATCAAAATGGCCCCAATCAAACGGCCTTTATCGGCACTCAATTCATTGACCATGCGCGCACGGGTATGACCATTTCGTTCAAGCTGATGGAGAAGCGGTCGTGAAACCGCAGTGAGTGCGGTTTCAGAGCCAGAAAAAAAGGCCGAAAGAATCAACAGGACAAGAATGCCCCACAACGTCATTATCAGGAACTGATCCATCGGTTTTTAGTCTCTGACCTTTCTCTGGCAATCAATTTCTAAAATGCATTCAGCCCTTAAGGCTGTGTTCCAATACGCGTGCGACTTGTGCCATATCAACGTCGTGGGCGATCACGGCCTTGCCAATGTCATGGGCCAGAATAAAGGTGATCTGGCCTTTGACGACCTTTTTATCATGGTGCATATGCGCCAATAGCGTGTCCGTGTCAAAGCCCCGGCCTTTGGGTGTTATGGGCAGTCCTACGGCATCAAAATGGGCTTTTAAACGGGTTGCAGCCCCGGCTGGGCAAAGGTTTAAGGCTTCGGACAATTCAAAGGCCAAAATCATGCCGATCCCGACCGCTTCGCCATGAAGCAGGGCATCGGAAAAGCCACTTTCTGCCTCCATGGCATGGGCGAATGTGTGGCCAAGATTAAGCAGTGCCCGATTTCCCAATTCATGTTCATCCCCGGAAACGATTTGCGCTTTGGCCCGACAGCTCTGCGCGATGGCCTCTATTCGGGCGGCTTTGTCGCCATCGATCAGGGCGGCCCCGTGTTCTTCCAGCCATTCAAAAAAACCGACGTCTCCAATCAGGCCGTATTTAACAACTTCTGCGTAGCCTGCCAGCAATTGTCGGCGGGGCAAGGTATCCAGAACATCAATGTCGGCCAAGACCATGCGGGGTTGATAAAAGGCCCCAACCAGATTTTTGCCCTGTGTGGTGTTGATCCCGGTTTTGCCGCCGACGGATGAATCGACCTGTGCCAAAAGGGTGGTTGGAATCTGGATGAAATCGATTCCGCGCAAGGCGATGGCCGCAGCAAAGCCGGTAATGTCGCCGATGACACCGCCGCCAAATGCAATCAAGGTTGTGCGCCGCTCCAGGCCCCCTGACAGCAATTCATCAATTAATTTTTCCAGATTGGAAAAGCTTTTGGTGTGTTCTCCGGGTTCCAGCGTGACAGTTCGGTATCCAAGCCCCGCTGCCTTCAGACTGGCTTCCAGGGTAGACAGGTGATGGCTGGCGACCGTGGTATCGGTCACGATGATAATGCCGTCTTTCAGACCATGTTCACCCAGCAAGGGGGCCAGATGATTTCCAGCCTGACCCAACAAGCCAGATCCCACCCGAATTTCATAGGATCGCTCACCCAGTTCAACGTCTATGGTGCTTGCTGCGGTGTTTGCTGTGGTGCTTGTTGGGGAATTTCCCGTCATTTCGTGTCCATTTTCCGGGTGGTTGTTTTTTTCGGGGCCGCCAGAGGCTTCAGGCCTGTGTAATCTTCAAGGGCCGCAATGACCTGTTCGGTCACTTTGTTGGATGGATCGTCAGAAGTTTCCACCCTTATATCGGCTTTCGCATAAATAGGGTCACGGATTTTCATTAATTCATCAATAACTTGGCGGGGATCGGCATTTTTGATCAGAGGGCGTCCCCCGCGCCGTGACACGCGTTTGACGAGGGTATCAAGATCGGCATGAAGCCAGACCGAAATGGCATTTTTGGCAATGTGTTCGCGGGTTTCCGGGTCCATGAAGGCGCCCCCCCCGGTTGCGATGATCCGGACTGGGCCATCCAGCAGACGGGCGATGACACTGCGTTCTCCGGAACGGAAGGATGGTTCGCCATGGGTTTCAAAGATTTCTTCAATGCTACAGCCTGCGGCGGCAACGATTTCTGCATCGGCATCAACAAAGTCCATTTTCAGGCGTTTTGCCAGCATCCGTCCAATGCTGGTTTTTCCTGTGCCCATTAGCCCAACCATCACGACCGACTTTTCCAGGTGCGCCCCGGGGGGTAACGTGGTTTCGGCGGTTGTTGGGGACCTCATTTTTGTATTCCTATAATGATTAGCCCGATTAAGGCTGGGGTTTGGATCATCCAGTTTGTTTGACAGTATTGCATGACAGGCCGACACCCGCTAATTTGCCGAAAATTGCCGCAAAAATGCCACAGTCAAATTTTAGTGTAAATAGAATAGCATAGGAATGTGATCAGATTAATGGTTTGGGTTTCCAGCCTCGATAGTGTGCTGTGAACCTTGGTATGAAAACTTTATCTCCGCTCTGAATGGGTCATGACGAAAATTTCAAAAATTCTTATTATTATCCTTGTTCTTGCCTTTGGTGCCGTGGGGGTCTTTCTCGCCAGTTGGGAAATGCCACCGCCTTTGGCTAAGGTGGAAAAGGTGCTGCCTAATGACCGTGTCTTGCGTTAAGCCCATGACAGGATTTCGAACCCTGTTGGCGGCGTCCTGTTTGACGGCCTTGATGATCCCCATGGGCAGTTCCGGCGCGGGGGCTCAGGCAAAGATTTTGCCGCCAGAAAATCTGGCACCTCCAAAGCCGCTTGGCGCCTCAGGTGCGGCGAGCGCTTCAAAGGCTTTGCCAGCACAACTGCCCAAGAAACTTCCATCCACGGTATCCCCGATCCCGGTATCTGTAACCCCAGTTTCGCCATCACCTGCCCCATCAAAGGGCATTAAGGTCGATACCCTTGGCGCCATTGACCCCAATTCGGTTGGGTTGCTGGATGCTAAGGCAGGGGGGCTTGGCATTGATATGTGGAAGGGCACCAGCGCTGATCTGGTTTCAAAATATTTGCCCCGCCTTCCGGCCCCTCCCGGACTGGCCTCTGCACGGTCTTTGGTGCGGCGCTTGCTTTTAAGTGCGGCCCGCCCGCCTGTAGCGCATAAACCCGCCGTAAAAAAATCCGGTGTAGATGCAAAAAAGGAACCCAGTCTTGTCGCCAGGCGTGTGGACAGAATTTTGGCCCTTGGTGATCTGGAATCCGCCGCTGCCCTGTTGCGGGTTGTGCCCGTGCGCACGCCAGAAGAAGCCATCGCCATCGCGCGCAGGGATGTGGCATTTTTGTTGAATGACAATGCCGGGGCTTGCGCTGAAAGCCAGTCCAGAATTCGCCAGTTTCAGAGTGTTTCATGGCGCAAGGCGCTGGTTTTTTGCCAGTTAATTGCAGGCGAGGGGGCCAAGGCTTCTATTGGTGCGGAACTGTTGCGCGAACAAGAGATGGAAGACGAAGCCTTTTTTAGTCTGGTTCAAATTTTGGGGGGTGATCGCGGCACGGCCTTTGCGGCACCCGATCAGCCCAAGCCACTTCATCTGGCAATGATGCGGGCGGGTAGAATCCAAATTCCCGATGCCGTTGTTGAAAAAGGTAGTGCCGCGATGTTGCGTTCTGTTGCCTTCAGCCCCAATGCCACCCTTGATTCGCGCCTGGACGCGGCAGAGCGGGCAGAGGCATATGGCACCTTAAAGCCATCTTCTCTGGCAAAACTTTATGGCTCTATTAATTTTCCGCCAGCCGATATTGCAGGTGCCTTGACCCAGGCAGACAAGCTTTCAGGCCCGCGCGCACGCGCACTTCTCTATCATGCTGCCCAAACCCAGACCGTTGCGGCGGCCAGGGCTGAAATTCTTGCCAAGGTGTTTTCATTGGCCAGAGCACAAGGGCGAACCGGCACGGCGGTCAGGGTGTTTATGCCCATCCTTGCACAGGTTGATCCATCTGATGAACTGGCCTGGTTTGCCCGTGAAGCTGCCCGCGCGCTCTATCTGGCAGGTGCCGTTCATGTGGCCGATGGCTGGCTTGAATTGGCCACCCGCGTAGGACAGCCGCCTAAGGAAAATCCGGATAAGGCTTCCATGCATGCATCGGTCCCGGCAGACGTTGCCCTTTGGCCGCTTTCGGTTCTGGCGTCGGTGCCGCTGAAATCGCAACTGATTCCGACAGGCGCTGAGGTGTCCACTGGTGTGGTTCCCAATGGGGAGACCAGTGTTACAGAGACCAGTGTGATCGAACCCGTTGGGGCAGCGCCATTTGATGTGGCGAAGTTCGAACGGTGGTGGAAATCAAACAAATCTGCGGGCGATGATGTTCAAAGGCAACGGGCCTCGCTTTTTCTGGCACTGGCCGAAGCCCTGGGCATCAAGGTGCCAGGGGTTGTCTGGTTGAAGGTTGCCACAGACGGGCGGGAAAATGCGACCCTGGCCCAGCCTGGGTTGATCAAGGCGCTTGAACATGGGGCAAAGGCCGGGCGTTTGGCTGAAACCGTTCTTTTATCGGCGATCGCACTTGGCGATGAGGCTCCGGGAAAGCTGCATCCCAGCATTATAGCACCCGTGGTTCGATCCTTAATCATCGCCGGATTTAGCGCAGAAGCCCGGGCAATGGCTGTGGAAACAGTTTTCGGAGCCGGTCTTTAAAGCGGGTCTTTAAGACCCTGTTTTTATCCCGGAAAGGGACTCAGATGGCGGGACGCAAGGCGGATACTCAAATCCCGAAATTGGTAGGCCAAACGCTGGATGCATTTCTTGAAATGATGGCGGCTGAACGGGGGTCTGCGCAAAACACCATTGCCGCATATCGCCGTGATCTTGTTTATTTTGCGCGCTATTTAGAAGATTCTGAAAAATATTGCGGGCTCCCTTTGGCAGACGCAAGCGTTGCGTCGATTAAGGGATATCTTGAATCCATGTCAGAGCAAGGCCTGGGTGCGGGCACGGCAGCCAGACGCTTGTCCGCCCTTCGCCAGTTCTACCGGTTTCTTGCCGCCGAAGGGTTGCGCGACGATGATCCCACCGCCGGGATCGATAGCCCATCTCAGGGGCGGCCCTTGCCAAAAACCCTGAGCGAGGATGATATTGAGATCATGTTTGAGGTGCTCAAGGGCCGCAAAGGGCCCAAGGGCATCCGGTTGCGCGCCCTTTTCGAAATTCTGTATGCCACCGGATTGCGGGTATCAGAACTGGTCAGTTTGCCGCTGGCAGCAATGACCAATGATGGTGAATTTTTGGTGGTCATGGGAAAGGGCAGCAAGGAACGCATGGTGCCCCTTTCAGAGCCAGCGCAAATCGCCCTTGGGGAATGGTTGTCATGCCGCAACGAGGGAGCACAAGAAAAACATAGCCCTTGGCTGTTTCCAACCCGGGCCGCCCAGGGGCATCTGACCCGTCAGCGATTTGCTCAGGAATTAAAGCTTCTGGCCATAGAATCGGGCCTTGAGGCAAAGGCTGTTTCCCCCCATGTTTTGCGCCATGCCTTTGCCAGCCATCTTTTGGCCCATGGGGCAGATTTACGTTCTGTGCAACAGCTCCTTGGCCATGCCGATATCTCCACCACGGAAATTTACACCCATGTTCTGGATGAACGATTGCAACAATTGGTCAGTATTCATCACCCCCTGGCACGGGTTACCAAATCCCGTACCGGGCCACGTGGGACGAAAGGGTAATGGGGCTGATTGACTTTTTCTGTTTGTCGGGGCATGTAAGGTCCATCATTGCCCGGTCAGTATGAGAGCTTTTAAATGCCAACTTTTCTAGAATTTGAAAAACCAATCGCCGAACTTGAAGGCAAGATTGAAGAACTGCGCCATCGCGAGGCTGCAGGGGATAGCGATGTTGGTGGAGAGATCGAAAAGCTGAAGGATCGGGCCGGGAAACTGCTTGGCCAGACCTATGCGAAGCTGACCCCATGGCAGAAAGTTCAGGTGGCACGCCATCCTGAACGGCCGCATACCATTGATTTCATTGATTCTTTGCTGGATGATTTCACGCTTCTTTGCGGTGATCGGACGTTTGCCGAAGATGCCGCCATCGTTGCTGGCCTTGGCCGGTTCCGGGGGCGTTCTGTCATGGTGATTGGCAATGAAAAAGGGGCTGATACGGAATCGCGATTGCATCGTAATTTCGGCATGGCCCGCCCTGAAGGCTATCGCAAGGCCCGGCGTTTGATGGAACTGGCTGATCATTTCCAGGTTCCCGTTATCACCCTGGTGGATACCGCTGGTGCTTATCCCGGGATTGATGCTGAAGAACGCGGTCAGGCAGAAGCCATTGCGCGGTCAATTGAGGCATGTTTGCGCCTTCGGGTGCCGTTGATTTCGATCGTTATTGGTGAAGGGGGATCTGGTGGTGCCATTGCGTTGGCAGCGGCAGACAGGATTTTGATGCTGGAACATGCCATCTATTCCGTCATTTCACCAGAAGGCTGCGCATCGATCCTGTGGCGGACCAATGACGCTGCCAAGGAAGCGGCAGAGGCTTTGCGTCTGACGGCCCAGGATCTGAAAGAATTAAAAGTCATCGACCAAATCATCCCCGAGCCCACCGGCGGCGCCCATCGTGACCGCGAACGCATCATGGAAACGCTGGGGGATGCGGTGGAAAAATCCTTAGCGGAAATCGTCGGCATAGAAGGCGGTGCGCTCAGGGCACAGCGTCGTGAAAAATTCATGGAAATGGGTAAAGTCGGCCTCGACTGATCCGGCACCCGTGCTAATCAGGTTTTCTGTTAAACCAGTTGCCCGTGGCAGTGCTTGTACTTTTTACCCGATCCACATGGGCAAGGCGCATTGCGCGAAACCTTGCCCCAAGTAACCGGATTTGTTGGATCAAGGGCGTCACCGCTGGCATGGCGAACGGTTTGGGGCGCGGGCCCATCGATTAATGCGTCATTCCCCTCATCTTCTTCATCCAAATTCATGGTTGGGTCAAAACGAGTTTCGTACATATCTGACTGCAACATCGGTGCCGGCATCAGGTCCATATTTTCCGGGTTGTCAAAGCTCAGTTCCAGATGCGACAGGGTCTGGGTTACATTTTCGCGCAACTGAACCAGCATCTGTTCAAACAGCGAAAACGCCTCGCTTTTATATTCGTTCAGCGGGTCACGCTGGGCATAGGAACGCAGGTTGATCCCCTGGCGCAGGTGATCGAGGCTCAGCAGGTGATCTTTCCAGGTTTGATCCAGGATTTGCAACAGGATGCTTTTTTCAGCCATACGCATGACATCAGGGGTGTAATGGGCCGCTTTTTCAGCCATTTTCCGATTTCCCGCATCAATTAGCCGGGCGCGAATTTCTTCATCGGCAATGCCTTCTTCTTTGGCCCAGTCGGTCAATGGCAGATCAAGCGCCAACACCCGCAAGACTTCTTCGTGCAACATGGGAATATCCCATTCTTCCGGATAGGCACGTTCTGGGATGGCCCTGGAAACCATGCTGTCGGTTACTTCGTGGCGCATGTCGGCAATGGTTTCTGACACGTCTTCCGCGCTCATCAATTCGATCCGCTGTTCGTAGATCACCTTGCGCTGGTCGTTCATGACATCATCAAAGCGCAATAGGTTTTTACGGATATCAAAATTATGTGCTTCAACTTTTTCCTGGGCTTTCAGCAAGGCCTTGGACACCCACGGATGGGTAATGGCTTCGCCTTCTTCCAGACCCAAACGCCCCAACATGGAATCCATGCGTTCAGAGCCAAAAATGCGCATCAGGTCATCTTCTAGAGACAGGAAAAACTTTGATGCCCCGGGATCGCCCTGGCGACCCGATCGGCCACGCAGCTGATTATCAATGCGCCGTGCTTCATGGCGTTCAGACGCGATCACGAACAACCCGCCTGCGTCATAGGCAATTTTGCGGCCTGCAGTGACTTCTTCACGGATGGCTTTTTCTTTTTCAGCACGCTTCGTGTCGTCGGTTATTTTTTCCAGTTCATTGGCCAATCGCATGTCCAGATTGCCGCCCAGCTGAATATCGGTTCCGCGTCCCGCCATGTTTGTGGCAATGGTCACAGCACCGGGGTGCCCGGCTTGGGAAATGATCATGGCTTCTTGTTCGTGGTAGCGCGCATTCAGCACTTTATGGGGGGTTTTCAGTTTCTTTAAACACTCAGCAAGATGTTCAGACTTTTCGATGGAAACCGTTCCCACCAGAATTGGTTGCTTGCGCGCATGGCAATCCTTGATCTGTTCCAGAATGGCTTCGACCTTTTCATCCGCAGTGCGATAGACCTCATCTTCGTGATCAATCCGGGTGCAGGGTACGTTGGTCGGGATATTGATGACTTCCAGTTTATAAATGTCTTCAAATTCGGCCGCTTCGGTCATGGCCGTTCCGGTCATGCCAGCAAGTTTTGGGTACATGCGGAAATAGTTCTGGAACGTGATTGAGGCAAGGGTCTGGTTTTCACTCTCAATGGGGCAGTTTTCCTTGGCTTCAAGGGCTTGGTGCAGCCCTTCAGAATAGCGCCGCCCTTCCATCATGCGGCCCGTGAATTCATCGATGATGACGATCTTGGATTCATGGACGATGTAATCCCGGTCAAGCTGGAACAGCTTATGGGCGCGTAATGCCTGATTGATGTGATGAACCAGCCCGATGTTCTCAATGTCGTAGAGGTTGTTGCCCTGCAAAAGACCCGCATCGGTCAGGGTTTTTTCCATAAATTCAGAGCCACCTTCGGTCAAGGTGACGGCCTTGGCCTTTTCATCCATTTCAAAATGGGTGGCATCAAGAAGCGGGATGAACTTATTAGCCTGAACGTAGAGTTCAGATGAATCTTCTACTTGGCCGGAAATGATCAACGGTGTGCGTGCTTCATCGATCAGGATGGAATCAACTTCATCGACGATGGCAAAATTGAAGGGGCTTTGGACCATTTCATCCAAAGAAAATTTCATGTTGTCCCGAAGATAGTCGAACCCGAATTCGTTGTTGGTCCCGTATGTCACATCGGCGGCATAGGCGGCCCGGCGGTCATCGTCTTCAAGATCATTGGTGATGCAGCCAACGGTTAAGCCCAGATAGGCATAAATTTCGCCCATCCATTCAGAATCGCGTTTGGCCAGATAATCATTGACGGTGACCACATGAACACCCTTGCCTTCAAGGGCGTTGAGATAGACCGGCAGGGTTGATACCAGCGTCTTGCCTTCACCGGTTGCCATTTCTGAAATGGCCCCGGAATTGAGCACCATGCCGCCCAACAGCTGGACATCAAAATGACGCTGGCCCAGGGTGCGTTTGGCCGCTTCACGGACTGTGGCGAAGGCTTCGACTAAAATGTCATCGAGCGTTTCGCCATCGGAAAGGCGATTGCGGAACATGTCGGTGCGCGCAGCGAGTTCCTCGGCGGACAGCTTTTCCAGCTCCGGCTCAAGGGCATTGATGGCCGCGACCTTGGGTTCAAAGGGGCGGAGAAAACGATCATTTTGATTGCCAAAAAAACGTCTGGCCAAGGTAGCAAGCATTGGGTTTCCCTGGTTTTGTATCGGCCCTTTAATCCCTGCGATCGGACCAGAGAGACAGATAGTGTCGCAACAGGGCCATGTCAATGATCAGAGCGGCTCTTAACTATCCTTTTTCAGGGTGTTGGGGCTATTTTTTGTCTGCTTTTGGGGTGGGATTTTGGGCGCATCATGGTACCTTCCGGGCCGCTGAATTAAAAAATTGCGCTTTGGCTTTTAACGCGGCGCATAAGCAGGAGTATAAAATGACCCGTTTTTCCGTGCGTTTATTCGGATTTTTGGCCCTTTTGAGCCTTATTGGTACCCCCGTTCTGGCCCAGTCCACAGCCCCGGGCGAAGATCCCGTGGTGGCCCGGGTGAATGGAAAGGAAATTCGCCAATCCGATGTGGTGATCGGCCTTGCTACGTTGCCGCCCCAATATGCTTCCTTGCCGCGTGATGTTCTCATTCGCGCGATTACGGACAAGCTCGTGGACAGCGCGCTGGTTTCTGCCCGGGGTAGGGCGCTGGGTCTGGAAAAGGACCCCGCCTATAAACGCGCCCTGGAACAGGCCAAAGGCCAAATTCTGGAACAGCTGTTTATGCAGCGTTTAATCGAAAGGCGGGTCACGGAAAAGGCCTTGAAGCGTCGCTATGACCGGGACAAAAAAACCATGGGTCAGGAAAAACAGGTCCGTGCACGCCATATTCTGGTCAAGACCCGTGCCGAAGCCATGTCGGTGATTGGGGAACTGCAAAAGGGATCAGATTTTGCCGAAGTGGCGAAAAAGCGTTCCATCGGCCCGTCCAAGACCCAAGGTGGGGATCTTGGCTATTTTAAACGTGCCCAGATGGTGCCGCCCTTTTCGGCTGCAGCCTTTGCTCTGCGCAAGGGCGAAACGGCGCGCGCCCCCGTTAAAACCCGGTTTGGCTGGCACGTGATCAAGGTAGAAGATATTCGTACTGCGGCCCCACCAACCTTTGACAAGGTGAAGCAGAAACTCGCCAATACGATGCGTGATGAACTTATGGATAAGGAAATGAAAGAACTGCGCAAGGCAGCAAAAATCGAAATTCTTTTGCCCAAAATCGATCCATCCAAGGCCCCCATGCCCATGCCCCAAGGAAGAGGCGGCCGATAACGGCCTGCCAAATAGACCCTCATTTATAATTTTTACCCGGATATAAATTTTGAATAGAGTAGATCATGTCTAAAATTTCACCCCTAGCGCCAAAGCGGTTCCCGAAACTGGCTGCCATTGAAGGTGTCAGCCTTGCGTCGAGCGCGTGTGGCATAAAGGCCAGCATGCGTTCCGATTTGATGGTGGCGGTTTTGGCCCCCGGATCAAAGGTTGCCGGCGTGTTTACAAAATCTCTGACCGCCGGGCCAACCGTGCGCTGGTGTCGGGATGCCCTATCGGGCGGTGCCATTCGTGCCATCGTTGTCAATTCCGGAAATGCCAATGTGTTTACAGGCAAGGCCGGTGCCAGAGATGTGTCCGCCACTGCCGCCATGACGGCACAGGTATTGGGTGCCAAACCCAGTGACATTATGGTGTCTGCCACCGGTGTCATCGGGGAACGCTTGCCCATTGCCAAAATTACGCGCGCCCTTCCGGGGTTGATCGGGGATGTGGCCGCTTCATCACGGGCGGACATCTGGAAAAAAGCGGCTGAGGCCATTTCCACCACGGACACCTATCCAAAGGGTGCCAGCACACAGGCAAAAATTGGCGGCAAGGTTGTTAATCTTTCTGGCATTGCCAAGGGATCGGGCATGATTGCCCCCAATATGGCGACCATGTTGGCCTATGTGTTTACCGACGCCAAATTGCCAGCACCCGTTTTACAAAGCCTTTTACGCGATGCGGCTGAGCGGTCGTTCAATGCCATTACCGTGGACAGCGACACCTCCACCAGCGATACGGTGCTGCTGGTCGCAACCGGAGCAGGGGCAGCCCATAAGCCCATTACAAAAGCCAGCGATCCGGCCCTTCGCGATTTCAAGCGCAAGCTGGATGAAGTGATGCTTGATCTTGCGCACCAAATTATTCGTGACGGCGAAGGGGCAACCAAATTTATCACTATTGATGTCACTGGGGCTGCCAGCAATAGGGCAGCGAAAGTCATTGCCATGTCCATTGCCAATTCGCCTCTGGTGAAGACGGCCTTTGCCGCAGGGGATGCCAATTGGGGGCGGATTGTCATGGCGGTCGGCAAGGCCGGGGAAAAGATCAATGCCGATAAATTGGCCATTCGGGTTGGTGGAATAAAAATCACCGAAAATGGGGCTGCGCGCAAAGGCTATAAAGAGGCCCCCGTTGCCCGGCATATGAAGGGCAAAAACATTGATGTCTCCGTCAATGTGGGCGCCAAACCGGTCAAACAAAGTGGGACGGCCCGGGTGTGGACCTGTGATCTGACCCATGGGTATATTTCAATCAATGCCGATTACCGATCCTGATAAACCCATTGTGCTTGTCGCTGCGGCTGCGTTAATCGACGTTGATGGCCGGGTGTTGGTGGCCCAAAGGCCTGAGGGTAAAACCATGGCGGGGCTGTGGGAATTTCCCGGCGGCAAAGTCGATGATGGTGAAACCCCCGAAGCCGCCCTGGTGCGCGAATTAGGCGAAGAACTGGGCATCACGGTGTGTGAAACCTGCCTCAGCCCGCTTACCTTTGCGTCCCATGGGTATGCAGATTTTCATCTGTTGATGCCGTTGTATCAGTGCCGGGTTTGGGAAGGCATCCCAAAGCCTATGGAAGGTCAGGAAATTCGTTGGCACCATCCCAATGCACTTGCCCGCCTTGCCATGCCGCCGGCCGATGTGCCGCTGGTCCAGATGCTGATGGATATCATTTAAGGCATTTTTTTCAGGGATCGAATATAGGCAACCAGATCGTCAATGGTCTGGCGGGGTAGATTGAAATTCGGCATCGGCGGATGCGGATTGGAAATCCAGGCCTTTAAATAGCGTGCTGTCTTGGCCGGATTATTGGCAAGGGCAGCAAAGGGCGGCGCCCCATCGGCACTGCGCCTGGCGCTTCCAACCAGATGACACGATGAACACCAGCGCGCAGCAATCTGTTTGCCCTGCCTGACATCACCGGCGGCATACACCGGCGTGGTCATGGCGCAAAAAGAAATCAACACACAAGCAATAAATAACTGTCTCATAGCAGGCCCTCCTGAGGGGTTTGCCATCTCCGTCGTTACCTTGAATCCTAGTCCTTTGATCGGGTCTGGTAAATGGCGATCTAGGAATCGCCGGAGGATGCCCCCAGATGATCCCCAAGATGGGTCGTGGCACTGCCGGGTTTCAGGGGTTGGGGCTGGTTTGGCCCCGGTGCCCATGCCGCCAGCCAGATAATCTGGAAACTGGCATCAATACGGCCCGATCCTGGGGCGGTGGGATAGCGTTTGATGGCTTCCATCATGGTTTGGCGGCGGGAAAATGCTTTGCGGCCCAAGGCGACCGCATTGGTTTCCCCCATGGCGCGTAGATCGTGCATCAGGTGAAACGGGGTTTCGAAATTGACCGTGATGGTGTCCACATCGGCCACGGGCAGTTTGAATCCTGCACGCGATAACAGATCACCCCCATCGCGAACATCGGCAAAGGGTGAAATGCGCGGGCTGGCCCCGGCTTCAATTTCCAGCTCTGCTGACATAAAGGCGTGGCGCAATTCACACAGCGTATTGCCCCCTAAAAATGATGCCAGAAACAAGCCATCTGGTTTTAAAATTTGGCGTATCTGGGTCAGGCTACCCGGCAGATCATTGACCCAGTGCAGCGATAGATTGCTGGTGACCAGATCAAAACTTTGATCCTTGAATGCCAGGGTCTCTTCATCACACACAAGGGTCATTTGCGCGTTTTGTGATTTTGCCCCATGGGCCATTTTGGTTGAAAGATCGCATTGTACCACGTGTTCAATGCCGGGGTGCGCGGTCAACGCCTTTGCCAGCGTGCCGGTATGACAGCCAAGATCAAGTGCGGTGGTGAAATTCCGTTTTACATCAATCAGGCGATCCAACAATCGGTTGCCAGATTCCCGGAACAAAAAATCGGCCTGATCAAAATCGGCCGCTGCCCGGTCGCGATGGGTGCGCACAGTTTGGCGATTAAAGGGCGCCGGGTTGGTGTCTGGATGATCCATGGAAGCTATATGCCATGTTTGGGTATGTTGCGCCAAGGTTTGCCGATTGACAGGCCATGGGCACTCGGGTCCAATTCTATCATGAGCATCTTGAAACCATCGGGTGACCCCCCCTCAACCAGTTTGTTCCCTAATGTATTGGGCCGGGCATGGCGCGCGGGCCTTGATCTTTTATTGCCAAGATTATGCCTGGGCTGTTCCGTGGTCGTCGATGCTGGAACCAGTGCAGGCAATGGCGCGCTGTGTGGGGCGTGTTGGGCGAAGATGTCCTTTGTCTCTCCCCCTTATTGTGGACGCTGTGGGTATCCGTTTGAATTGGGGATGGATGATGGCGACACGTTGGGAACGGCCACGCTGTGTGGGGTATGTGTTCGTGCGGCCCCGGCGTGGGGAAGGGCGCGTTCTGTGTTTCGCTATGATGATGCCAGCCGGCCTTTGATTTTGGGGTTTAAACATGGTGACAAAATTCACGGTGCCCCGGCTTACGGCGCGTGGCTGGCCCGTGCGGGCGGCGCGTTGGTGGATGAGGCAGATTTGATCGTGCCTGTTCCGCTCCATCGCAATCGTTTGTTTATGCGCCGATACAATCAGGCGGCATTGCTGGCATTGGCCCTTGGTCGGGTGGCGAATACGCCGGTAATCCCCGATCTTTTGCGCCGAATTCGATCAACGCCGTCT
>Ga0233439_10000712_pt1 | contig 47082 bp, 45 predicted proteins | sample SI_123_September_6_FD_182713 | JGI IMG/M metagenome (GOLD analysis project Ga0233439, IMG submission 182713) | Seawater microbial communities from Saanich Inlet, British Columbia, Canada - SI_123_September2016_100_MG | ecosystem: Environmental > Aquatic > Marine > Inlet | place: Canada: British... | reverse complement strand
GGCCAATTCCAATAGACGGGTATCTGTTGTCTCGTCGAAAAGCAGTTCCAACGCCGGCAACAGCCCAAGCGTGGCCACGCCCACCAATAGGCCAGAGAAAACGGCCCCCAACATCAAGGGCAGGTGTTCGCTGCCCATGGTATGGCCGGCCAAAGTCACGGTCACCGGCACTATCGCCACCTGGGCCAACGCCACCATTAAGCCGATCCGCAGCAGATCTATCCGACGCCGACTGCGCCGGGCCGCAATACCTGCTACCAGCACGCCAACGATATAATTCGTCACCAGCCACAAATCGCCATTTACCCGGTAGGCCAGGAACAAGGTTAAAACCACGCCGACCAAAAGGGATGTCCGGGCATCCACCAACAAAGATACCAATACCGTCGCCAGGGCCAATGGCACGAAATAGGCGGCGGCATCAGGGTCAAACCCCATACCATCGGCAAATCCCAGACCGGCGTAGAACATGGCCACGCCGATGGCCGTTGTTGCGGCAATGATGGTTAGGGTCAAATAGGTGGATTTGCGTCCAAAACTAAGCGGTACGCGGGCCCGGGAGAAGAAGATCGCGCCAAGCAAAAGAAAGCCGATCAGCAAGCCGGCAATCGCCACCACCTCGCGCCAGACCTGCCGGCCCACCGCATGTTCGTTCAATATGCCAATCCGCCGCCAGGCCGTCGCCGTCACCCGGTCACCACGACGCACGATCACTTCACCTGCCTTAATCCGCAGGAAGACCGGCTCAACCCCTGCGACAGCTTCCGTCCGGCGTTTTTCGGCCGCGACTTGATTGGGCTTTAAATTGGGCCGCGCCAGCTTCTGGGCCGCCGACAGTATCCAGCTGCGCACAATGCGGGCTTCGCCATAAGGGGCATCACCGGCCCTGGCCGTCATCAAACGGCGTAATTGGCGCAAATCGATTATGCCTGATGCGTTATCACGACGGTCGATGTGTTTCAGGCTGGTATCCCAGATTTCCAATCCGGCAGCGGCGGGTAATGAACTTCGATCAGCGACGACCAAACGGTCCAGCCCCATATTGAGGAAGAAATTTATCGCCAGGGCAACATCGGTCGTTTCCGATGTCGCCGCCAAACCTTCAATCAAGGCGAAGACGCCGCTGTTGACGGGAACGCCCAGCTCCTCCTGGAAGCTGGCCCGACGCTCGCTTATGGATTTTGCGGCTTCGTCCTTGCGGGTCTTTAAGGTCACGAAGGCCTGAAACACATGATCGCCCAGCCCAAAGTACAGATCGGAGTCATAGTCAAAATAGGCACCGACGCTGGCCAGGACCTGGTCCCTACGGGCTTGGGTAGCGGACTGATCTTCTACCAGAACATCACGACCGGCGCGCACGGTCGATTGGGCAACTGTATCAATATCCGGTTGCGCCACACGTCCACCGCCAGGCTGCATCAACAACAGGGTCATAAGAACAACAAACCCGGCAACAGCGATCGTATCCAACACCGGCCGCCAGCGTTGCCAGCGATCATCCGCCAGGGCCGTCGTCGCCATTGCACGCAACGCTTCCCGGGTCTCCGACAAACCGCCCGGTCCCATGGGCCCCGAAGACTGCGCGCTGGGGGGAGGCATGGATCCTATGCCGTCATCTTGCATGGCTATGAACCGCCGCGCCGCTTCTTCTTGCCGAGAGGTCTATTTCTCATGGCTGTCATAGGCCCGCACGATGGAAGCCACCAGGGGATGGCGGACGACATCGTCGGCGTTGAATTTGATCATTTTGATATTTTCGACACCATCCAAAATCTTTATGGCATCGCGCAGCCCCGATGGCGTCCCTGCCGGCAGATCAACCTGGCTTGGATCGCCGGTCACCACCATGCGGCTATTTTCCCCCAGCCGTGTCAGGAACATCTTCATCTGCATGGGCGTGGTATTTTGCGCTTCGTCCAGTATGACGCAGGCATTGGACAGGGTGCGGCCACGCATATAGGCCAAGGGCGCGACTTCTATATCTCCGGCATCACGGCGGCGAACAACCCGGTCACCGGGCATCATGTCATAAAGGGCGTCGTACATGGGCCGCATGTAGGGGTCGACCTTTTCCTCAAGCGCGCCAGGCAAAAAGCCGAGGCGTTCGCCGGCTTCAACCGCCGGTCGGGTCAGGATGATCCGCTCCACCTTTTCCTCCAAAAGCATGGAGACGGCGATGGCGACGGCCAAATAGGTCTTGCCTGTTCCCGCCGGGCCCAGACCAAACACCAAATCATGATGGCGCATGGCGTTGACATAGGCGGCCTGGGTTGGGGACCGCGGGGTGATCAGCTTTTTTTGCGTACGGATCAATGTGTCTTCAGATCCGGTGGTCCTCCTGGCTGCGGGTTCATCCCCGTCACGGCCACGACCGGCAGCGCCGCGACCGGCACCACCGCGACCGGCCTTGCGTTCCCGACGCTTTGATTTGCCTGCCCCAGAATTCGGCAAGGCGTCCGGGTCCCCATGAACCTCGCCATCGTCGCCACTGAAAGGTTGGGATTCCGCCATACGGACAGCACCATCCACCTCGGCGACAGTGACTTCCAAACCTTCTTTCAGGCGCTGATACAGGTCCTCCAACGCGGCGCGGGCAATCTGGGCCGCATCGGCCTCCCCGATAATCGCGACCCTGTTGCCCCGTGGGACCAGGGACAGGCCTAGGCGTTGTTCGATCCGGGCCAGATGCTGATCATGGGCACCAAACAACGGTGCCAGCAACCTGGTATCCTGGAAGTCAACAACCAGGGCCGGCTCGCCACCATTCGTCACAACGTTCAAAATTGCTGCTCCTCATGCGCCAATTCGAACTCGGCTGTTCCCTTTTGGGAGAGCTGAACGGGCTGAACCTGATCCACCAATTCCCCTGCCAGACTGTTGGCGTGGGCGGCGGTAATTTCCACTTCGACGATTTGTCCCAACATGTGATCCGGCCCATCAACGTGTACCGACTGCATATAGGGACTGCGCCCGACCAATTGGCCAGGTCGCCGCCCGCGCCGGTCCAGCAATAAAGGCATGCGCCGCCCCAGCATTTGATGGTTGAAGGCTTGTTGCTGGCTGTCCAAAAGCGCTTGCAATCGTTGCAGCCGCTCGCTGCCAACATGGCCGGGGACTTGATCCTCAATGGTCGCCGCCGGGGTGCCAGGGCGGGGACTGTACTTAAAAGAATAGGCCTGCGCGTAGTTCACCTGCCGCACTAATTCCATGGTGGCTTCAAAGTCGTCATCGCTTTCACCCGGGAAACCGACGATAAAATCGCCGGAAAGCGCTATATCGGGGCGAACCTGACGCAAACGGGCGATGCTGTCCAAATACGCTTGGGCGGTATAGCCGCGGTTCATGGCGGCCAGAATTCTGTCAGAGCCCGATTGCGCCGGCAAATGCATATAAGGCATCAATTTGTCGCAATTCGCATGCGTGGCGTAGAGGCGGTCGTTCATATCCCGGGGATGGGAGGTGGTATAACGGATCCGGGCCAGACCTTCTATTTTTGCCAATTGAACGATCAATTCCGCCAGGTCCCACCTGTCTTGGCCCTTGCCATCAGTCTCCGCCGCTTCACCATGATAGGCGTTGACGTTCTGCCCCAGCAAGGTGATCTCCCGCACGCCGCCAGCGACCATATCTGCCGCCTCCGCCAAAACGGCCTGGCCGGGGCGGGAGAATTCCACCCCCCGGGTATAGGGCACAACGCAAAATGTGCAGAACTTGTCGCAACCTTCCTGGATGGTCAGAAATGCTGAATGATTGGCCGAATTGGCGGCCGCTTTGGGCAAATGATCAAACTTCGCCGCAGTCGGGAATTCCGTATCCAACACACCGGCACCGCGCCCGCCCTTTGTCGCCGTACGCTCGGCCCGGGCAATCATTTCCGGCAGGCGGTGATAGGTTTGCGGGCCAAAGACGATATCGAGAAACGGCGCGCGGGCGATCATCTCCGCCCCCTCGGCCTGGGCAACGCAGCCGGCCACGGCCAGCACGGGACCTTTTCGAGACGGCATCTCCTCTGCCCGCTGCTCCTTTATCTGACGCAGCCGACCCAGTTCGGAATAAACCTTTTCTGCGGCCTTTTCACGAATGTGGCAGGTATTCAGGATGATCATGTCCGCATCATCGGGCCCCTCCACCTGTGTATAACCCAAGGGTTGGAGGACATCCGCCATACGGGCAGAATCGTATACGTTCATTTGGCACCCATAGGTGCGAATATACAGTTTTTTAGGCAAATAATTTTCGGGGCAAGGGGGGCCATCCGCATCGGCATTCAAGACCACTGGTGTGTTCGTGGTTATATGGGGCCTCGCTTAACCGAGACCTGCCTTTGCAGTCACTCACGCGCGTTTGGAAAACGTCCAAACGCTGGTGATATTGGTTCATTCCCTTATCGCGCTCCACACTATGTTATGAGGGAAAACACTATCAATCAGGGGCAAATAGTCAAGAAGTCACATTGCCGTCAACAGCAAGATGAAAATTCGACAAAAAAAGCTCTGTTGGTTTCAATGCTAATCAGGGCCGTTCGGGGTCGCTATCCGGATCAGCGTCTTGATCGTTATTGGTCGCGTCGTCCAAAGGCACGCCATACAATTCCATTCTATGGCCAATCAGGCGAAAGCCAAGCTCATGGGCCACCTTTTCCTGCAGCGCTTCCAGCTGTTCATTCTGGAATTCTATTACGCGCCCGCTGGAAGTATCGATCAGATGATCATGATGGTCGCTTTCCGCCTGCTCAAATCGGGCCCGGCCATCACCGAATTCCAGGCGCTGCAAAATGCCGGCATCCTCCAGAATGCGCAGGGTACGATAAACCGTCGCAATGGATATTTTCGGCTCCAGCGCACTGGCCCGCCGATAAACCTCTTCAGCGTCAGGATGATCATCGGCTTCCGACAACACCCGGGCGACAACTCTGCGCTGTCCCGTCATACGAAGACCGCGTTCTATACAAAGACGTTCGATTTGCCCGGGCATGTGACCTTAGGCCCTTGTTGTGTTACGCAAAATCAAACTGCGCTGCGACGGCTTCGCGATGTGCCCAAGCCAATCTTTTTTGCCAAATCCCGCCGCTGTTCGGCATAGTTGGGCGCAACCATGGGATAATCCGAAGCCAGCCCCCAGCGGTCACGATATTGATCCGGTGTCATGTCGTAAGCCGTTTTCAGATGCCGTTTCAGCATTTTCAGCTTTTTGCCATCTTCCAAACAAATGATAAAGTCGGGCGTAATTGATTTGCGGATCGGCACCGCTGGCTGTGGTTTTTCCGCTGCCGCCGGTGCTTCCTTACCAAGTTCTGCTAATGTTGCATAAACTTGTTGAATCAATTGTGGTAATTCGCTGACAGGAACACCATTATTTGAGACGTGCGATGCAACAATATCAGCAGTTAAGGTCAACAACTCGCTAAGATCAACGCCCTGTTCCGACATGTAATTAATTCCTTCGTAAGTATCTAAGCAATTTCAAATGCACAGGATTCAAAATGTGAACATTATCAGGATATTATATTCCACACTAATCAATAGAGCAACTGTATTGCAGCATTAATTCTGTTTATATTTGGTAATGCATAATGAACACCGAAATTGTTGGAACATTTCTAGACATAACGCAACAAATTTGTCCGATGACATTTGTTCGAACTAAACTATTGATTGAATCCTTGTCGATTGGTGAGATAGCAACTGTACGATTGCTTGGCCCGGAACCTTTGTTAAATGTTCCACGCTCCGTACGCGAACACGGGCACAAAGTTATCTCGCTTGAGCCGGAAAATCCAAACGAACCCGACGGTCCTTACCTCCTCGTCATCGAAAAAGCACAATAATTGGACAAGCAACCAAATTTGCATCAAAGCGTCCGGCGCATAACGATGGCATCAATTTGCGAAACGTTGCCGGCATCGGTCGCGTTTTTATTTTGATAATAGTCCTTACGCCGTCCGACGGCCACGAAGCCCGTTGCTTTGTAAAGTGCAATGGCTGCGACATTGTCAGCGGCAACTTCCAAAAACAATTCCGCACTGGCCATATCCCGGGCCTTTGCCGCGACAGCAGCCACTAATGCGGCACCGACGCCCTTTTCGCGACGCCCCGGCAGCACACCAAGCGTGATGATTTCGCTTTCGCCACCAATTGCCCGGGCCAGGGCAAAACCTACAGGTGTGGCGACGGCACCACCATTGTCCTCAGAACCCGGGCCCAAAATTAAGGCGAAGGCCCCCGGCATCGCCAACAAACTGGCAAAGGCATCCTCGCGCCAACCTTCCGAAAAGCATTGAGCATGCAGGGCGGCCAACAGCGTTGAACTGGTTCCATCGGCGTCGGCGAATTCCAGTTTCATGCGACCGTTGTCGGCGCTGCCTGTCCCTTTTGTCCCGGCAGACGGGCATCGGGTGCGCGTAGATACAGGGGCGATGGGGCTGTTTTCGAGGCCCGATCACGCCAACCGTCCGCTGCCAGGGCAAGCACGGCAGCATCTGGGAACATTATGCGCGGTTCGATCCGCCAACCGGGCAGTACAGCCTTTAAAAGTTCGGCGCCGGTCCCGACGATCACGCCGGACGACAGGTCAAAGGCAGTAATATCCATTCCTATTTTTTCGATTTGTCCCACCGTTGGCTGGGCGATCGCCACGCCGGCGGGATCAAACGCCTGACTATAAAGCTCGCCGCGCCGGGCATCTATTGCGGCGATTACGCCACAATCCATAGGTGCCCCTGATGCCCCTGATGCCCCTGATGCCCCCGATGCCAATGCAAGGACACCCTGGGCCAACAACTCCAATGTGCCGATGCCAAGAATGGGCGTCTTATGGACTAAGGCAAGGGCGCGTGCCGCGGCAAGGCCAACACGAACACCGGTGAAAGTGCCGGGCCCTATTGTCACCGCGATCAGATCCAAATCGGCATAATCGATCCCGGCCCGTCGCCGCACCATTTCGATCTTGGGAAGCAGTTTCTCCGCATGGCCGCGCTGCATGCGCTCATGATCATGCGCCAGCAATTCGCCGTGCCGGGAAATTGCGGCGGAACAGGCCCCTTGGGCGGTATCAAATGCCAGAACAAGCATGGCCAGGGGGCCCCCGGCCCCAGATAAAGTTCAGAAATTGCGTTCGGCGTAATCTATGCGAACGTCTTATAGCACCTCTGCCGCTTCATTGAAGCCCAGGCGAGGTTTACGAGGCGGCAGTGCGGCAGGGTCCCCATGGCCCAAATTGCACAGGAAATTAACCCGAATGGTGGTATCTTCGAAAAATTCCCCGTTCACCCCTGCCATATCGAAGCCGGACATTGGTCCGCAATCCAGGCCAAGAGAACGCGCGGCAATGATCATATAGGCACCCTGAAGGGAGCCATTGCGAAAGGCTGTCTCCTCCAGCTTCGCATCGTTACCTTCAAACCAGGTGCGGACTTCTTCATTGCCCGGCCACAGAGTGTCGAATTTATTGCAGAAGGCAAGGTCATGGCCGACAATTGCGACCACCGGCGCGGACACGGTCTGTGCCACATTGCCCGCGCTCAAATAAGGGCGCAGGCGTTCCTTGGCCTCGGTTGAACGCAAAAACAAAAAACGTCCCGGCGAACAATTGGCCGACGTCGGACCAAGGCATAACAGGTCGTATAGCGCCTGTAGGGTGATATCGGACACCGCCTTATCCAGCCACACCGAATGGCTGTGCGCCTCACGGAAAATGATATCAAAGCTTTTATCGTTTACAATCCCGCTCATCTTCGCTTCCTCGATAGATCGACCGGACCAGAGTTGACCGGCTGCAGACTTCGTTAACAGATATAGGTTAAAAGTAGAGTTAACGAGAATTATGATATATTGGATAAATTAAAAAAGTGTACGAAACGCGGCTATCATGCATGGCATAAACGGCACACATAAGGTTCAACACGGACACGTTCCCTGGCAATTGGTGGGGACGCATCGGTACGGACGTCGTCCTCGTGTCGGCAAAATCCCGGGCGCGCAACTGTTGAGCTGTCTATTTGTTGCGCTATTACTTGCCGCAGCCGCCTTAATCCCGAGAGGGCCGGCCCGGGCCGACGGCATGGTCACTTCAGCCGTCATCTTCATGTATCATCGCTTTGGCGAAAGCAAATATCCCTCCACCAACGTCACCATAGCGCAGCTTGAAGCCCACCTGAACGAGATTAAGACGGGTGGCTACAACGTCATGCCCCTGCCCGAGATAATTGCCGCCTTTCGCCGCAAGGAACAACTGCCCGACCGCACGATAGGATTGACCGTTGATGACGCCTTCCTGTCCGTGCACGACAAGGCCTGGCCCATGCTGGCCAAAGCAGGTTTGCCGTTCACATTATTCGTGGCCACGGACGCCATTGATGGCAAACGGCCCAATCACCTATCCTGGGCCCAGTTACGGGCCATGGCGGCAGCAGGGGTTACCATCGGCAATCATTCGGGCAGCCACGCCCATTTGCCCAACGTCTCCCCGACCCGGCTTAGGGAGGAACTGACCCGCGCCAATTCCAGGTTTCATGCAGAACTAGGCTTTGCCCCAAAATTGCTGGCCTACCCCTACGGGGAGTTCGGCCTGCGGGAGAAAAAGGCGGCGCGGGATGCCGGTTTTGTGGCGGCATTCGGGCAGCATTCGGGGGTTGCCCATAGTGGCGAAGATCTTTTCGGGCTGCCGCGATTTGCCTTGAACGAACGCTTTAGCGCCGTTGAACGTTTTCGCCTCGCAGGCAACGGCCTGCCGCTTCCCGTCAGCGACGTACTGCCGGCCGATACTGTATTGCGGGCCAACAACCCGCCTGATTTCGGCTTTACGGTTGCCGACGACATTGGTGCTTTGACCAATCTTGCCTGTTTCGCCTCCAACCAAAGTGGCGCCGCACAGTTGGAGCGTCTTGGCGCCAGGCGCTTTGAGGTACGATTGGAAAAGCCTTTTGCCAAGGGCCGGGGCCGGATCAATTGCACCCTGCGTGCACCCGGAGATCGCTGGCGCTGGTTCGGAACGCCGTTCTATATTCCGGGTCCGTAAACAGGTCCGTAAACAGGTCCGTAAAGGTCGGCCCAGCGCTGACGACGCCAATCACACCATGCCTATCGCACGGTCTCAGACATGATGGTGAAATGGTCGCCTGCTACGAGGGTTGTTTGTTACTGGCTACGGACAGCAACTCTGCATCGTCGAAATCGTACAGGCGATTAGCCCGCATGATGACCCGAATGGTATCGATATACTTATGCCCCCGTTCGGAATACTTCTTTAACGCACCGATTAAGGCATAGCCATCCAGGGGCTGGCCCTGATGGCGGAACGTAGCCCGCTCTTCGCGGAATTTTTTGTACGCGAAATGGGTATTCAGGTTCCAGACATAGGAACGAACGGAGTTATAAAGGCTATTGAACGCCTTAACTTCAAAGCTGGCACCTCTCTCACGCTTCAGCGGCACCAAACCACCGCCCTTGCGAAAAGTCCGCTGGCCAAACACTGCATTGCCCTGACGGGCGAAGCGGGAGGTGCCCCAACCGGATTCCTCCGCCCCCTGGGCCAGAGCCAAAGATGCCGGCACGACATCAACGCGCCGTTGCAATTCATCCAAATCACCTGTGGCGACGCCGTACTGCACTGCCAACTGGTCAAGGTATGTCCGTTCCGCCTTTGACAGAGAGGCCGTCGCACCGTCCCGTACACCATCACGGCGCAGCAGTAACAACATGCGCTGACGTTCGGCGCGAACCTCATTATTGGCGCGCAACACCAAAGGCAGCACGGTTTTGATAAAGATGTCCTTGCGCTTTTTCGCAGACCGCAGAGCCGCTAAATCAGCGGGAAAACGGTTCAGGTAAACCGGCGGCACATCCGCCATGCCCTGACGTAAATCCGACAGCGACAGATCCAACAGCGCCTGGCGATCAAAACCACGCCGCGGCTGCCATTTGAATTTGGACCCAGGCAAGGTCATTAAGCTGGCCAATTGAAACTGTTGCGTCGGCGACGGTACCACCGCAGACGGGCTGAACGCCACTACCGTAAAGGTCATTGCCCCAGAGGACGTGGCGGACGTGGCGGACGTGGCGGACGTGGACGCAACAGAGGAGGCAAAATCGGGCTGGCCAAGTTGGTCAGCTTCCGCATGGGCTGCAGCGACATAGGATGCCGCCATCACGCCTGCTAACACGGCAACTGCCTGTATATTGATCTTCATCTTCAACGCCATTCGGATTGATGCTTTTTCATCAATCCCCCTAAGCCCTCACTATCCACACCCTGCCGGCCTCATATTTTTTTCCCGGCAACTAAATTTTCGCAAACCGACCTTCATCTTAATGTTTTGTTAACTGGTCGTTTGCTATACTCTGGTTTACTGCACCAGTCTGCTTCAACCTATCCTGTCGTCGTCAATTTGATCCCGGCTCAATAAGGCCGGCTTTGGTCAAAACTGACTGAATTCTGCAGTTATTTCAAACTTAAAACGTCTGCTTCAAAATAATAGGATATGTTTTTGCGCCGCTTCGCGGCTACTTCACCGACCTTTCTGGTCGGCTATCTTGCTTGTTCGAAGACCTAATCTACGACACAATCGTTAATTAGGCAACCCAGGCCATTAAGCATATTGGCCCCGTATTGGCCCCGTATTGGCCCCGTATTGGCCCTGTGCCATAAACTGCTACGGAATGCCGCAGGCAATTACTGTTCGCAGCACCGATATAGCAGCCGGACAGCCGACACCGTTGCAAGTGTCTTGGCCGGCGCACAACAAAAAAAAGACGACGCAGCCTATATACAGCCGCGGCGTCCCTCTGATTTTCGATGGTCTTATTTGGCTTAGGTCCAAAAGAACGGCTTGCGCGCCTCTGTCCTGGCTTCCTGCCGGGTAATGCCGATGTCATTGAGGGCATGACGATCCAGATTATCCAGATGGTGGCGCTGTTCAGCACGGGTTTGCCAGCGATAGAGCGTTTTCGCGGCGTCCATCAGGCCTTTTGCAAGATCAAATTCTCTAATCGTAATTGGGATGGTCCGTATCATAACAACGCTCCTTTCAATGCGCTATATATTAGCTTGTGCACTATGATATATCGACTTTTTTAGAGCATGACAAACGAGTGTTTTTCATATATAACATTAGTTATTCTAATCTATTAACGAGGCATTAATGGCTGAACGAAAGCTACCGCCCCTCAACGCCCTGCGCGCCTTTGAGGCTGCGGCGCGGCAATTAAGCTTTACCCGCGCGGGTCAGGAGCTACACGTCACCCAGGCTGCCATCAGCCATCAGGTCAAGGCGTTGGAGCAATGGCTGGGTCTGGCCCTGTTTCGCCGCCGGGGCCGGGCCATTGTGCTGACCGAGAACGGCCAGACTTATCTGACGGCGGTACGCGAAGGCCTGGACCTGCTGGCCACCGCCACGGACCGCCTGACCAAGCGTCAAGACAGCGGCATTCTGACCGTCTCCACCCTGGCCTCGTTCGCGGCGGCGTGGCTGGTGCCGCGCCTGGGACGGTTTCGCAATTCGTACCCGGATATTGATGTCCGGGTTACGGCCAGCGACGACATTGTTGATTTTGCCCGGGACGATGTTGATCTGGCCATACGGTACGGCAGCGGCCATTGGCCGGGCGTGGAAGTTGTCGCCCTGATGACGGAGGATGTTTTTCCCGTTTGCAGCCCGGCTTTGCTGGAAGGCCCCCATCCCCTGCGCCACCCTGACGACCTGCGTCATCATACTCTGCTGCATGATGACATGCGCGAGACCTGGCGCATCTGGCTGCTGGCGGCGGGGGTCGAGGGTGTGGATCCGGACCGGGGCCCCGGCTATAACCTGTCCGCCCTGGTGATCGATGCTGCCGCGGCAGGCCAAGGGGTTGCCCTGGCGCGAAGTGCCCTGGCCCGGGAGGATCTGAACAGCGGGCGGTTGGTGCGGCCTTTTGAATTGGGGCTGCCGGCGGAATATGCCTATTACATGGTCTATCCCGCCCGCGCCTTGAGCCACCCGAAAGTCCGCGCCTTTTGCGACTGGGTGCTGGCGGAGGTTGCAGCCGAGGCGGTGGCCGAAGGCGACCCCCGAATAACAGGCGATTAACCACTTGAAAAAACCTGTGTTTTGGCGTTATTGATGCGCCCCATTTCGAACCACAAGAAGATCAGCTTTTTGCCAATCGTAAAGTTGGGCTTTTGGAAGAGCCCGCAAAGATAACAAGACAAGGAATTAGTGCTATGGGCCTCAAGGTCGCAGTTGTCGGTGCCACGGGAAACGTGGGCCGGGAGATGTTGAATATTCTCGATGAACGGGCGTTCCCCGCAGATGAAGTCGTGGCCCTGGCCTCGACACGCTCTGTCGGTCGGGACGCGGGATTTGGTGAGAAAACCTTGAAAGTCAAAGCCCTCGACACATACGATTTCTCGGACACGGACATCGCGCTGTTTTCCGCAGGCGGCGATATCTCACGCAAATGGGGCCCCATCGCGGCAGAGGCAGGTTGTGTGGTGATCGACAATTCATCCGCCTTTCGTATGGACCCCGACGTCCCCCTTGTGGTGCCGGAGGTAAACCCAGGCGAGTTGGCCAAGTATGCCCAGCGCAATATCATCGCCAATCCCAACTGCTCCACCGCGCAGCTGGTGGTGGCGTTAAAGCCCCTGCATATGCGGGCCGGGATCAAGCGTGTGGTCGTTGCCACCTATCAATCCGCATCAGGCGCCGGGCGGGAGGCGATGGACGAGTTGTTCACCCAGACCAAAGGCATCTATGTCAACGATCAGCCCAGCCCACGGGAATTCCCCAAGCAGATCGCCTTTAACGTGATCCCGGAGATCGATGTCTTCATGGATGATGGTCAGACTAGGGAAGAGTGGAAGATGACGGCGGAGACCAAGAAAATCCTCGACCCCGCCATTAAGCTGACCGCTACCTGTGTGCGGGTGCCCACCTTTGTCGGCCATGCCGAGGCCATTAATATTGAGTTCGAACGCCCCATGGATGATGATGAGGCGCGCGACATCCTGCGTGAGGCCCCAGGCTGTATGGTGGTCGATAAGCGGGAGCCGGGCGGCTATATCACGCCGGTGGAATGCGTTGGTGAATACGCCACCTTCATCTCCCGCATCCGGGTTGATCCCACGGTGGAAAACGGCCTGAACATCTGGGTCGTCTCAGACAATCTGCGCAAGGGCGCGGCCCTGAACGCCATACAGATCGCTGAGACGCTGGTGGCCCGCTATTTGAAAAAAGCAGCTTAGAGCAGGGAGCATCAGATCTTGGCAAAGATAACATCAGGGCCCGCCTCGCACGTCTATTTCTCGCAACGCCTGCGCCTGCACTATGTGGACTGGGGTAACGAGGGCGCACCGCCCATGCTGTTGGTCCATGGCGGACGGGATCATTGCCGCAACTGGGACTGGGTGGCGGAAGCCTTCCGCGATGAATACCACATCATCGCGCCGGATCTGCGCGGCCATGGGGATAGTCAATGGAGCATGGGCGGCAGTTACACCATGCCCGAATATGTCTATGACATTGCCCACCTGGTGGACCAAAAGGCCATGGCGCCGGTCACCATCGTCTCCCACTCCCTGGGCGGCATGATCTCACTACAATATGCCGGCCTGTACCCGGACAAAGTGAAAAGCGTCACCGCCATCGAGGGTCTGGGCGCATCCCCCACCATGCTGGCCAAGAATGCGGGCAAAAGCATCAACGAACGCCTGGCCGGCTGGGCCGATGAGCTGCGCAAAGTCTCCGGCCGCGCGCCGCGCCACTATGCCTCCCTGGAAGACGCCTTCAAGCGGATGCAGGACGAAAACCCCCATCTGTCCGAGGAACAAGCCCGCCACCTGACCACCCATGGTGCCAACCAGAACGAGGACGGCACGTTCAGTTGGAAGTTCGACAACTACGTCCGCATCTTCCGCCCCTATGGCTTAACGCCGGAAGAAATCCGCCACCTTTGGTCCCGCATCACCTGCCCGACGCTGTTGATACGCGGCACAGAAAGCTGGGCCTCCGACCCCGTCGAAGACGGCAGGTTCGCATCCTTCCAAAACGCCGAAGTCGCGGCAATAGAAGGCGCCGGCCACTGGGCCCACCACGATAGGCTGGACGTGTTTTTGGATTTGGTTCGGAAGCATTTGGCGAAGTAAGGGTGTGGTAGGAACTTCCGGGGTTTTTCAGACTCACCTGAACAGATCTAATGAAGCTTAGAGTTTATTCCACAGCCAAATTTCAAAATCAAAACCAAGCTTGTGGCAACTCGTCGGCAGATGGTGGCAGTTTTTTGCTGCCGAGGATGAATTCCGAAATTAACTCAGGCGGTTTACGCAATCCACATTTGGGGATTTTAAGCAGAAAATCACGCGCCTCAGCTTTTATATCTTTCGCAATGTCTTTTGGTTTGCAGCAATCGGCATAGAATCTGGTTGCACCCTCGCACCCACAGAATTCGTTATCATTTAGTTCTGACATTCTTTCGTAGGGATGGAAAGCTGACTGACGTCCGGGCCATCTACCCAGCACCTCAAGATGCAACTGTCGTAGTGCCCATAGACTGAATAAGTCGAGAAGTCGGATAAGGCCATGACTTGGAATCCAAGTTTGATCTAAAGGCTCAAACGCGCAAATTGAACCATCTGGATAATTTGTATGTCTTGGACCAATCCAATGGCTTGAAATAGCCGTCGTCCAGAATCCCCAACTTCTTACGCGCAGCCGTCCGTTAAATGGAAAAAATGTTAGGAATGTGGCCTTCTTTCCAAGGCCAGATAGTAAGGCGCTGTCTGTTAGCAGCCACAAACCTATCATTTGATGCCAGATTTTGGTCGAGGAATAGGCTTCCAGAACCGCATCTAGCTCTCCTTCGTATTGTGCTTGAAGATTTGAGCAGATGATCGGTGCGGTCTTACGGGTCGCCCTGGGTTGGAAGGCCTGCCTTTGCCCTCTGGTGGACCCTTGCCACCATCCGGCTGGGGGTCTTCCCGGTCTTGATGTGTCATTTATTTTCTCCTTGCCCAAATTCAAAGTTGAAACGATGGTTTCGCCGGGCATTACGATCCCACCATTATGAATTCGGGGATACCGATCCCTGTCTAATTCCGCCCCGATTTCCTGCAATATCCCTTTTGTCTTTGCTTGCATCGTGTGGCGGCCCTTTTTGTTGCAAATTTGACGTCGAATTGCTATATTGCAATTCTTATTGAGATAGATTGCACGTTCAGGAGATTATTGCAATGATGAAATCATCAATCAAATGTCGAATTTAAAATTTGATGCTGAAGGCTTTTACGCCGCTCTGGATGGCCATAGGCAATCGAAGGGGCTCACATGGAAAAAAGTAGCCGATCAAGCCAAAATATCTGCGTCGACTTTGACCCGAATGGGCCAGGGCAAAAGGCCGGATGTCGATACTCTAGCAGGGCTAGCGAGCTGGTCGGGTATCGATGCGAAAATGTTTTATAGGACAGAAAATGAACCTCAACAAAGACCTGAACCATTATCTGAAATTTCTGCCTTATTGCGCGCCGACAAGAACTTAGGTGGCGAAAGTGCCATTGCCCTAGAAACAATGCTCAAGTCTGCATACGAGCACATGAGGAAAAAATAAATTGGCCCTCAGACATCGGCAGGGATTTGTGAAAGAATCGGAGGAGTACGCGCTTGAGTTCAGGAAGGAGCTAAACCTCTCGGAGCATGCCCCTCTTAACCCCTTTCTTCTTGCCGAATTCCTATGTGTACCGGTCATTGCGCTTTCCGAGCATCCAACAATCACGCGGGAAAGAAAAATTCAATTCTCGACGAAATGGCGGGACGAGTTTTCGGCGGCCACATTGGCGCATGGGACTAGACGAGAAATAGTACACAATGATTCACACCATCACTATCGCCAAAACTCTAATATCGCCCACGAGCTTGCACATATCATCCTTGGCCACCCGCCCAAGCCGCCAATGTTGACGGACGGATGTCGAAATTTTGACAAATTGTTAGAACGTGAAGCGCATGATTTAGGTTTCGCTCTTTTAGTCCCACGACCAGCTGCACTATATGCCGTCGAAGAAATCAGCAACACTAGACAAGCGTGCGAGCATTTTGGGGTCAGTGAACCGTTGCTTACATTTAGAATTCGAAAAACAGATGCGCGGAGATGGGCGCAAAACCGGGCTCGGAAACGTTTTGGTTAATCCAAGTTTAGTGAGTGGCGCTGGTGATTTGCCTAGGCTTCGTCGTCCGGCCAGACCAAATTTTCTATATAGTCGGTGATCTCGTCCAGGCGCGCGCCGGGGGTGAATATTTCGCGGACGCCCATTTCTTTTAGGGTGACGATGTCTTGTTGGGGGATGACGCCGCCGCCCAGGACCGGGATATCGAGGGCACCGGCATCTTTCAAACTCGCCATGATTTGTTCGAACAGGATGTTGTGGGCACCGGACAGGATGGAGACGCAGATGATATCCACGTCTTCCTGGACCGCCATGGCGACGATGGCTGCGGCGGGTTGGCGCAGGCCTGTGTAGATGACTTCCATGCCCGCATCGCGCATGGCGTGGGCCAGGACTTTGACGCCCCGGTCGTGGCCGTCCAGGCCTGGTTTGGCGAGCAGGACGCGGATGCGGTTGCCGCGCCTGGATGTGGTGTCTGTGTCTGCGGCGGTCATATGCCCACCTTCAAATCCCTGGTGCCTGGTATTCGCCGAATTCGGCGCGCAGCACGGCGCAGATTTCACCTATTGTGGCATAGGCGCGGACGGCGTCCAGGATGGGGTACATCAGATTGTCGCTGCCCCTGGTTTGGTCTTTCAGGACAGCCAGGGCATGGTCCACGGCGCCGTTGTCCCGGTTTCGGCGCAGGGCGGTCAGGGCCTCGATCTGCGCGGCGACGATTTCCGGGCGGGGGCGGTGCAGCTCTATTCTGGGGTCTTCAGCATCCTGGAATTTGTTGACGCCCACAAAGGTACGCGCGCCGTCATCGATCTGTTGTTGATAGGCATAGGCGGCCTTGGCTATTTCTGCCTGGGCCCGGCCGTCTTCTATGGCTTTCAACATGCCGCCTTCGTCTTCGATACGGGCGATCTGCGCCTTTACCTCTGCCTCAATCTGATCGGTCAGGCTTTCCACATAGTAGGAACCGCCCAGGGGATCGATAACGTCCCCGGCACCGCTTTCATGCGCCAGCACCTGTTGGGTCCGCAGCGCCAACAACGCGGAATGTTCCGACGGCAGGGCCAACGCCTCGTCAAAGGCCGCTGTATGGATAGATTGCACCCCGCCCAGAATACCGGCCAGGGCCTGCAGGGCCACGCGGACGATGTTGTTTTCAGGCTGTTGCGCTGCCAGGGTACTGCCGGAGGAGCCCGCGCCGGTGCGAAACATGCACGATGCATCCAGCTTTGCGCCGAACCGATCCCGCAACAACCTGGCCCATAGACGCCGGGCGGCGCGGAATTTCGCGGCCTCGGGAAAAATATTGGCGGAGGCGGAAAAGTTAAAGGCCAGGCGCGGGGCAAAGGCATCCACGTCCAGGCCGCGTTCCAAACACGCCTCGATATATGTAATCGCGTTGGCCAGGGCGAAGGCGACTTCCTGCACCAGGGTCGAACCTGCTTCGCGCACATGATAGCCGCAGATGTTGATGGGGTTCCATCGCGGCAGGTTCGCGCTGCAATATTCGATCAGATCGACGCTCAACCGCATGGAGGGGCGGGGCGGAAAGATGTAAGTACCGCGCGCGATGAATTCCTTCAGGATATCGTTCTGCGTGGTGCCCGATATGCGATCCCTTGGCACGCCCTCAGCCTCGGCGACGGCAACGTACATGGCCAGGGAAACGGTCGCGGCTGCGTTCATGGTCAAGGATGGGCTGGCCTGTTCCAGGGGCAGGCCGCGAAATATCACCTCCATATCCGCCAGGCTATCCACCGCCACGCCAACCACGCCGACTTCGCCTGCCGCCATCGGGTCGTCTGAATCCAGGCCCAACTGTGTCGGCAAATCGAACGCCACCAATAAACCGCCCTGGCCTTGCTGCAACAGATAGTCAAAACGCTGGTGGGTTTCCGCCGGCGTGCCGAAACCGGCATATTGGCGCATGGTCCAATAACGGCCCTGATACATGGATGGCTGCACGCCACGGGTATAGGGATATTCGCCGGGAAAGCCCAGGTCGGCCAGGTAGTCGCCGTCATTGTTGGGCGGCGTATACAGACGCGCCTGATCCAGATCGGACGGCATGGGTGGCCGGGACACACGCTCCAACGCCGGTTTCAGGCGCTCTTCCTCCCAGCGCGCCCGCGCCCGTTCCAGTTCGCTCAGTTCGTGACGTTGATCCATGACGGCCACCTCCCCGACCCTAAAGTCCTAGGCCTAGGGCGGGCAAGATGCTTTGATTCAGGTCAAGACGGCTGGCGCGGTGGTTACTTCTTCCCCCCAGCCGTTTTACGCGGTTTACACCCCGCGCGAATTTCACTGACACCGTCCGTCAGGGCCTGTTGATAGACCCACAGATCGCCGGAATAACACAGCACGTCATAGCCTTGTTTATAAAGCGCGATGGCGCCTGCGGCATCGGAGGTGAGGCGGCCCAGGGCTTTGTTGTGTTTTTTGGCGGCGCGTTTCACCGCATTTGTCGCCTTGATAAAGTCCGGATGGTCGAACTGTCCGTTGATGCCCAGGGAACAGCTAAGATCAAAATGGCCGATCCACAAACAATCCACGCCTTTGACTCGGGCGATGGCATCAATGTTGCGAACGCCTTCCTCGGTCTCGATCAGGGCGGCAAAGGCGGTGCGGCGATTGGCATCCGCCAGGGTCTTGGCCGTATCGCCGGGGCGATAGCGGTCATGGGCAATACCAAGGGCCACGCCGCGCTTGCCCATGGGCGGGTATTTCATACAGGAAACGATGTGTTCGGCTTCCGCCGCCGACCCCACCATGGGCATGGCCAGGCCGTCGGCACCGACATCCAGGGCGCGGGCGATATGGTGATAGGCGTTCGACGGCGGGCGCACCAGGGCCGGCACATTGCCCGCCCGCAGACCGGCGATGATGCCCTTGGTCTCGGTTATACCAAAGCCCGAATGCTCCATATCCAGAAAGACAAAATCCACCCCCGCCCCGGCGATGATCTGTCCCAGGCCAGGGGAACTGAATTCAAAGATCGAATGCCCGACCTTCAAATCCTTGCCGGCAAAAATGCGTTTAAGGTTCGGTATCGCCATGTTTCCAACTCCTATGATTTGGTGGTGTCGATTTCTACTATTGTAAACAGGCCTATTGGCCACCGATAGACTTCGCGGGCAGGTTAAAGATCCACCACGGCCCTGTGCGGTGCATCGAAATAGTCTTCGGACTGCATCTCCATCAGGCGGGATACGGTGCGTTGGAATTCGAAGCCGCCGTCACCTGCCGGGTAGATCTGCTCCACCTCCGTCTCGGCGCTGGCCACCAGTTTGACGCCGTTGTCATAGAGAACATCGATTAGAATAACAAAGCGGCGGGCTTCGTTGCGTTTTTCCGGTCCCAGGGCCGGGATGCCCGACAGAATGACCGTGTGAAAATGTTGCCCCAGGGCCAGGTAGTCATGCGCCCCCAGGGCGGTTGCACACAGTTCGTCAAAGCTGAAGCGGGCCACGCCCTTGGCCTGTTGGGGCACGACCAATTTGCGCGCCTTTACCGTCAGCTCCGCCACCTCGCCCTTTTTTTGGTCGGTCAGGCGTTCGAATGCATCATCCAGTTCAGCGCTCGCCGCCTCATCCAGGGGCGTGAAATAGGTGGGCATACCGTGCATGCGGGCCAGGCGGTAGTCCAACAAGCCTTCCAGGCAGAGGATATCCAGACGCTGTTTCAGGGCCTCAATAAAAGGCAGGAACAATTGCCGGTTCAAACCGCCTTTATACAATTCATCCGGGGCCCGGTTGGAGGTGGAGACGACGACCACGCCCAGTTCAAACAGTCGGGCGAACAGACGGCCCAATATCATGGCATCGGCAATGTCCTTGACCTCAAACTCGTCAAAGCACAGCAGCCAGGTCGCCTCGGCAATATCGGCGGCGATGGGTGGTAGGGGGTCGTCCCCTTTACGATCTTTCGCCGGGGCCTTGCGAAAAGCGTTTATGCGGGCATGTACTTCACCCATGAATTCATGGAAATGCACCCGGCGCTTTTTCTCTATCGGGGCGCCGTCAAAGAACAGATCCATCAACATGGATTTGCCCCGGCCCACATCACCATAGATGTACAACCCCTCGGGCGCCGGCTCCTTCTGGCTGCGGCCAAACAGAAACTGCCGCCAGCCCTGGCCATAGTTCTGGTTGGGGCTGGGGTCGTACTGGGCCAGGCGGTGATGCAGCATTTGAAGCTTTTCCACCGCCAATTCCTGGGCCGGGTCCGCCTCTATCTCGCCGGACTGGCGAAGTGCGCGATAGCGCTCAAGAGGTGTTTTCGGCGGCGTCGCGGCGGAAGACCTATCTGGCACGCGAAAAACTAAGCCTCTTGACCCGGCGTCGGCATGGCGAATTCCGCACCAGCGCGAATGCCCGTGGGCCAGCGCGAAGTGACGGTCTTGGTCCGCGTGTAAAAGCGCACCCCATCGGGGCCGTGCTGGTTCATATCGCCAAAGGCGGAATTCTTCCAACCGCCAAAGCTGTAAAAGGCCATCGGCACGGGGATGGGTACGTTGATGCCCACCATGCCGACCTCCACATTGGCGGTGAAGTCGCGGGCGGCATCACCGTCGCGGGTGAAGATTGCCACGCCGTTGCCGAACTCATGTTCGCTGGGCAGGCGCAATGCCTCGTCGAAATCAGGCGCGCGCACAACAGACAGCACCGGGCCAAAAATTTCCTCTTTATAGATGCGCATATCATCGGTGACGTTATCGAACAGACAACCACCCATGAAAAAGCCGTTTTCGTAACCCTGGGCATTGAAATCACGGCCATCAACCACCAGGTCCGCGCCCTCAGTCACGCCCAGATCCACATAGCCTTTGACCTTGGCCAGATGTTCCGCCGTAACCAATGGCCCCATCTCGGAGGCCGGGTCTAACGAGGGGCCTACTTTGAGGGCTTCAATCCGTGGCTTCAGGCGGGCGATCAATTCATCTGCTGTATTCTGGCCCACGGGTACTGCGACGGACACGGCCATACAGCGTTCGCCTGCGGAACCATAACCGGCCCCCATCAGGGCATCGACGGCCTGTTCCATGTCCGCATCGGGCATGATGATCATATGGTTCTTGGCCCCGCCCATGGCCTGGACCCGCTTGCCAAAATGGGCGCAGCGTTCATAGACATAATTGGCGATGGGCGTGGAACCAACAAAGCTGACCGCCTTAACGCGCGCATCCTCGATCAAGGTATCTACTGCCAGCTTGCCGCCGTTGACCACGTTCAACACGCCCTCGGGCGCACCGGCCTCCATCATCAATTCGGCCAGACGCAGGGGCAAGGACGGATCTTTTTCGGACGGTTTCAAAATGAAACAGTTGCCACAGGCAATGGCCACGGGGAACATCCACATAGGCACCATGGCCGGGAAATTAAACGGCGTGATACCGGCGACCACGCCCAAGGACTGGCGCATGGAATAGAGATCAATGCCGCCTGCCACGTTGGCCGAGAATTCGCCCTTTAACAGCTGTGGGATGCCACAGGCAAATTCCACCACTTCCAAACCCCGGGTGATGGAACCCGCCGCGTCGGATTTTACCTTGCCATGTTCGATGGAACACAGCTCGGACAACTCATCCATATGCGTTTCGATCAGCTCCTTATAGCGGAACATCACCCGCGCGCGCGCCGATGGCGGCGTCGCCGCCCAGCCCGGATAGGCTTTCTGGGACGATGCGATCACAGCCCGGACTTCATCCGCCGTCGCCAGAGGCAATTCGGAAATCTGTTCGCCGGTGGAGGCGTTATAGACCGGGCTGAAATTCCCAGCCCCTCCCGCAACGGCCTTGCCGTCGACAAAGTGGTGTAGTTGTTTCATGCTGCTTTCCCTTTATTTTCTTTTGTCCAGACGGGAGACCTTCTGATAGCGGTTCAGAGGTTTCCAACTACCAGCCCCACGGGCACTCATGGCCTGGCGGCGGCTTGTCTGTCTTGGGTGGTACGGTGGGAGCGATATGCGGGCAAAATGATATTTCTTTCGTACTGGCGTGCAGGCGCGCTGACTTCGCAATGTCGCAAAAAATGCAGGAACGGCGCAAAATCTAGCAGGTTCCCAGCCGCCTTAAAAGCCCCCCAACTACCGGGATTGGTAGAATTATCGCGCCGACAGTCGGGCTTTTTGTGGCCGGTTCCCTGCCACCCCTCGCCCAATTGATGTTCAACATCAGCGTCGAATGCGGCCAGGTCCTGTTCCCGACAGCCGTATTGGCAGCCATGTTCGCCCTAAGGAAACTTCCCGTAAATTTCCCCGAACCCGCCCGGCGCGCCGCCTTCTGGACCATAGAGCGCGTTGTCGCCATAATTTTCGGGTGTCGGTTAGAATCAGCATCAGAAAATTTTTAATAACCATTACCACTCATTTTCAGCCTGAAGTAGAATTATGGCGGAAGGCGGTGAACATGGCTTGTGTATATACAGGAAATACCGGCGAGCGTTGTCAGTTTCAAGATGGCGAACTTGCAAAATATGAAAATAACATAGTAGAGCAACTCGGCGGGCAACTCAGGTTCGACAAGGCCGAGTATTGCGCATTCCACTTACCTGCATGGGACCGGCATGGCCGTCCACTCTCGACGGCGAAATTAAATGCCCACACTGGCCCAAAACGCGAATGGTCGGCTTCAAGCGTTGAGCTTTTTGTTCGATGTATCCACGAAATCATGCGCGATGGCCGAAGTGATCGACTAGCGAATCTCAAAGGAGTGGTATTAACCGAGGGATACGAATTTTTGCCTGATTGCGATGATATTTTTGTTGATTTCACCCAATCGATGTTTGCGCCGACAACACAGATACAAAACGTCAAATTCGGAAGCGGCTCGAGATTTGCGCATGCCATTTTCTGCCCCAGAGTCGATTTTTCCGGCAGTATTTTTGGTAAAAATACCGATTTTTCACAATGTCGGTTTGAAGAAGATATTGATTTTTCCGGTGTGCTTGTAGGAGACGACGCAAATTTCGCAGAGGCAAGCTTTGGTCGTAGTTTCAATTCTTCTAAAACCGAGTTCGGAGACCGTGTGATATTCCGAAACTCACATTTCGGACTCGATGCAAATTTTTCTCAGTCGACATTTGGTATTGGCGCGATTTTCTCTTCCGCGCAATTTGGTCAATTCTGCGAGTTCGACGGGGCGACTTTTGGCCCTCTTGCCGATTTCATTAACTCAATTATTCCAGACGGCACAAGTTTTAAAAATTGTACCTTCGGGACAAATGCAAAATTTAGCGGCACCCTAAAATCAATAGGCGCGACAAGTTTTGTTAGAGCTGTTTTTCTAGGTGATGTGAGGTTTGCAGATCGAGAATTCACCGGGGCGGTAGATTTTTCAAATGCCGAATTCAATGGAATTCCTGACTTTCATGGAGCCAAGCCACATCAAGGAATGAATTTTCATGAGGCTCGGTTCAAATGTACTCGCGGAGCTGATGATGATGAGACATATCGGGCTGAGCAGGCATACCGCACACTGAAGTTGGCGATGGCAAATATTAGCGCGATGAATGAACAAGCTGAATTCTTCGCTTTGGAAATGGATTGTCGCCGACAGCGAGGAACAGCAACATGGTCTGAGCGATTTCTGGCCACGCTTTACAAGTACGGTTCCGACTATGGTCGCGATTTGGCTCGCCCTCTCATTTGGTTCGGATTTCTGTTCCTTTTTTCCAGCGTCTTTGCTGCCATACTCGTTCATAAGCTTGGCAAGGCAGATCCCGGTTGGGCACTACAATTTGTTACCAGCCAGACAGTTAGACCATTCAGCGGCCTGGTTAGCGGCAAACAATTGGTCGACGTGCCCATAGATCCAAGAGCTGCCCACCCCATAATTTTCGGCCTCTTTTCCTTGATCTATTCGCTAGGTGTCATTGGCCTCACAACGCTTTTCATCTTGGCAATTCGTAGGCGTTTCCGTATGGCCTAGCCTTTGCGCTCTCTCGGAACGTTCTTGTACATGGGTCAATGCCCCATTTGCCTTCTGCCCCTCAATCGCGGTATCAAATTAGCTGTACGTGTTGATATGGGAGTGTGGTGGCATGGCGGCGGATAAGGCTGGTTGGGTTGTTGGGAAGGTTTTGGCTGAACAGGCCCGGACCAGGGGTGATGCGCCGTTTATTCGGTTCGAGGATGGCCCCATGCACACCTATGCCCAGGCCCACGAATTATCCAATCGCGCCGGCAACGGTTATGCCGCCGCAGGCGTCGGCTTTGGTGACAATGTGGCGGTGATGTTGAACAACCGCCTGGAGTACCTTTGGTCCTGGTTCGGGCTCAGCCGTATTGGCGGCGTGCTGGTGGGCATCAACACCGCCCTGAAGGGCACGTTCCTGACCCACGTTCTAGGCAATACCAAAGCCCGCATTGGCCTGTTTGAACCGGAATATCTGCCCTGGCTGGCGGAGATTGAGGACACCATACCGGATATGGAAGTGGTCTATGTGCCGGGCGATGTCTATGACCCGGCCAATCTGCCCGCCTTTAAGCGTATTCAGGTGCGCAATTTTGATGAGGTCATGGCCGGCGGCCCGGGGCGGACCGCAGGGGAGGAGATTGGCGGCGCGGACGATATCAGCTATCGCGATATCGGCATGATCATGTTCACCTCCGGCACCACGGGGCCCTCCAAGGGGGCCTTGATGCCGCACGGGCATCTGTATTTGTTCGGTTTGTGCATGCAGACCCATTTGGCCATGACGACGGAGGATCATTATTATATCCCCATGCCGCTGTTTCATGCCCAGGGCATCTTAATGCAGCTGTATGCCACCCTGATCACGGGGAGCAGCGCGGTCTTGGTCAGACAATTCAGGGCCACCACCTGGATTGATGATATTCGCAAGCATAAGGCGACACTGGCCAATCTGTTGGGTGTGATGAATGATTTCGTCCTGCGTCAGCCCGCCAAGGATACGGATACGGACAACAACCTGCGTATGGTCTGCGCCGTGCCGGTGACGGAAGAAACCATGGCCGCCCTGCGCAGCCGCTTTGCCATTCCGCGGTTCAACGAGATATTCGGCATGACGGAATGCAACCTGCCGGTCTGCCGGCCCCCCGATGCACCGGAGGAAGCGGGCTGTTCCGGCAAGGTCTGGGATGAATATTTCAGCGTCATTATCGCTGATCCGGACACGGATGAGGAAGTTCCCATGGGTGAGGTGGGCGAAATTCTGGTCCGCCCGAAGGAGGCCTATTGTTTCATGCAGGGCTATAACGGCATGCCCGAACGCACGGTGGAAACCTGGCGCAATTTCTGGTTCCACACAGGCGACGCGGGCCGCATGGATGAGCGCGGCTATATCTGGTACATCGACCGGATCAAGGACACGATTAGAAGGCGGGGCGAAAATATCTCGTCATTCGAGGTAGAGGCCGTGTTCCTGGAGCATGAAGCCATCGCCGAATGCGCCGCCGTCGCCGTCAAGGCGGAGGAAGGCGGCGAGGACGAGGTGCTGATCTGCATCATTCTCGAAGACGGTGCGGCGGCACCAAAGCCAGAGGACCTGCTGGACTACGCCACCCCGCGCATGCCCTATTTCGCCGTGCCCCGTTACATCGACTATGTCAGCGAAATCCCCACCACGCCCACGGCGAAAATCCAAAAGAACAAATTGCGTGAACGTGGATTGAGCGCCTCCGCCTGGGATCGGGATGCCGTGGGTTACAAGGTTCGGAGATGAGACACCGATGCTGAAGATGGATAAACCAAAAGCCCGCACAGCGGCGGCTTTGCTGGATGAAATGGCCGCACTACAGCCCGAGCACGAGGCGGTGATCGATGGTGACCGGCGGTGGAGCTATGCCCAACTACGCACCGAAGCGCAAACGGTCGCCAACGGTCTGTGGGCCCTAGGCGTGCGCCCCGGCGACCGGGTCGCCATCCTGATGGGCAACCGGGCGGAGTGGTTATCGAGCTATTTTGCAATTCTGGGCCTTGGTGCCACGGCTGTCGCCCTGAACACCTGGCTGACGCCGACGGAGCAGGCCTATCAATTGAGCCATGCCGATGTCACCACCCTGATCCTGGCGGATCGTTTCCGTGACCGGGATGTTTTGGCGGAGCTGGATGAAATGCGGGCGATTGGCCTGCCCGCCCTAACCCGCCTGGTTGTGCTGGGTTCGCAGGTGCCCGAGGGGTCGACAAAGTTCGAAGATCTGGCGGCCCTGGGCGAAAATGCGCCCGCTGATATCTGGTCCGCTGCCCAACCTGACGACGTCGCCTGCATTCTCTATACCTCCGGCTCCACCGCCCGGCCAAAGGGTGTGCCGTTGCAGCATTGGGGCCTGATGGACAACATGTGGGGGGTGGGAGAACGTATGCATCTGACCCCAGATGACCGCCTGTGGTTCGCGATCTCGCTGTTCTGGTCCTTCGGCTGCGTCAATGCCTTATTCGCGGTGATGAGCCATGGCGGCACATTGGTATTACAGCACCATTTTGATCCCGAACAGGGCCTGCGCCTGATCGAGGCCGAACGCTGTACGGTTTTCTATGGCACACCGAATATCGCCCTCGCCCTGGCCGAACATCCCGACAGCAAGACCCGGGACCTATCCAGCCTGCGCACCGGTGCCGCCATTGGCACGCCGGAACAAATGCAGATGATCGTCGACCTTGGCGTCACGGACATATGCAATGTCTATGGCCTGACGGAGGCCTTCGGCAATTCCTGCGTCACGGATGCCGCAGCGCCCCTGGAACAGCGCCTTGTCGCTTCCGGCCAGCCTCTGCCGGGTGTGGAGTTGCAGGTGTTGAACCTGGAAACGGGACAGGCCATGCCCGAGGGCGAAGTGGGGGAGATTGCCCTGCGCGGCCACCTTATGCCCGGCTATCTGAACGATCCGGAGACGACGGCGGCCAGCATGACCAAGGACGGCTTTCTGCTGACCGGCGACCTGGGTTTCCTGGATGAAAACGGCTGGATCAATTTTCAGGGCCGGCGCAAGGAACTGATCAAATCGGGGGGCATCAATATCGCCCCGGCGGAGATCGAAGCCGTGCTGCGGACGCATGTTATGGTGGAATCCGCCTTCGTCACCGGCCTTGCCGATACCCGCCTGGACCAGGCCATCGGCGCAGTCATGGTGCTGCATCCGGGCCAGTCCATATCCGAGATCGATTTAAAGCAACATTGCCGGCAAACCCTGGCCGCCTACAAGGTGCCGCAACATTTTGTCTTCGTGGCCGCCAACGAACTGCCCGTGACATCAACGGAAAAACTGCAACGCAATCGCCTGGCCGACCTGTTCAGCGCTGTTGGGACGGCATGAATGCCCCGGAAGCGCTCTAACTGCTTTTCAGCAATAGTCGGCGGTGCAATCCTTGCAAGGGCCGGGCATTCATATTGAACAGACCGGCGAACTGACTGACCTGCGCGGTGGAGGCTTGCACCGGTTGGCTGAACACGGACCAGATCACTTTTTCCGAACAAGGTGGTGTCGTCAATGAACCGAGATAGCGGAAATATTGCCGATTGGAAGGCAACAAACGCACCGGATCAATCTGCACCGAAGACACAGCCTTCTCCGGCCCGGCGGAATGGGGCATGTGCTGCCAAACCGGTGCCAGAACATTATTTTCAGCCCCTGGTTCAATAAAAACACCCAGCACCGCCAGCATGCCCGCGTCATTGATGTGCACGAAATGGCATTCCATGTCGAAACGGCGGCCGTCCATGGCATGTTCCGAAGGGTGGTGAAAATGGAACTGCAGCAGACGGAACTTATCGCCGTCCAGTGTCATCGTGCTGCCCGCATCGGTGTTGCATTGAATGGTGTGGCCATTGTTAACCACACGCAATGTGGTCGGTTTATAGTCCACGGAAATATGCCCCGGGGAGGCCGGGATCGCCCGGCCCAGATCGATGGGCGATTGTTGGACACCCGTGGAGCAGACCTTGTTGCCCGCACTCATATCACCCCAATGTTCCGGCCCCGTTTTACCTTCATAGGTCCAATGGGCACCTTTGGACGTCTTTTTTTCCGACGCCAGGGCGGACGCTACCGACATACATGTGGGACACGCTGCCGCCGCGCCGGCCATATATTTTAAAACAGATCGGCGACTAAACGGCGCCCTATTTGATTGCATTGTCATTCGTCTTCCCCTCAGCTTATTTGTGTCGCCAATCAAGGCGCACCGTTATGGAAAAATTGTCGGCCCCGAATACATACCGGCAAATTCGCGAACCTTTCAGCCGAAACATCGACAGCAGTTGATAAGTTATACTCAATAATTGGCCGGCCTTTTCTCCTGAAAGGACGCTATACCTTCCGCAAAATCCGGACTGGCGCGGACCCGATCACCCAGGATCTGCTCCATTTCCTCGCGGGGATAATTTTGCACATGGTCCGTGGCGCTGATCTGCTCCTTCACCGCCTGCACGGCCATGGGGCTATTGGCGGCGATGGTTTCTGCCATGGCAATGGCCCAGGGCATCAATTCATCCCTGGGCAATACCCGGTTTATCAGGCCGATACGCGCGGCCTCTGCCGCATCGACCAGTTTGCCGGCCAGGATCAATTCCATGGCGTGCACATGGCCGATTTGCTGACGCAAACGCAGGGCCGCACCGCCAAAGGGATAGACGCCCCAACGCACTTCCGGCAGGCCAAAGCGGGCTTCGGGTGCGGCAGCGCGAATATCCGTCGATAACAGCAGTTCCACGCCGCCACCGGCGCAATCCCCGTTCACGGCTGCAATGATCGGCTTGCAATAGGCACCGTATTTCAACAGACCTTTGTGGATCATATCGGACAATTCAGGGCCGGCGGACAAATCGCCGGACAAATCCGCCCCGGCGCAAAACGACTGCTCCCCCGCCCCTGTCAGGATCAAGGCACGATAGGGCGCATCCTGCAGTTTCAGCCATAATTCACCAAGTTCGATCAGATCGGCACGGCTAAGCGCGTTGCGCTTGGCCTGATTGTCCATGGTGATGATGGCGATGTGGGGGCCGTGATCTTGTACGCTCAAGGGCATGATCTAAACTTCCAATTCTGGTGCAACATCGACGATGACTTTACCGAACGCTTTCCGCTCAGTCAGCAGGCGTAAAGCGTCGACGCCGTCTTCCAATGGCCTGCGGTGGGTAATGATCGGGTGCAGATGACCTTGGCTGTAAAAATCCCCCAGCTCTACCATTGAACGGGCCAACAAATCCGGCTTGTACTTGGTGAAATAGCGGTATGACGATCCCACCGCTGATCGATGCTTGACCAGCAGTCTATTGGCCGGCACCTGGGGCACCCCGCCGACAAAGCCGAAATGCACAAACCGTCCGCCCCAACCCAAAGATGACAGCGCGCCGTCGAAAAGATCGCCGCCCACGGGATCAAAGCAGACATCGGCACCTTCGCCTCCCGTCATTTCCAGGACCCGGCCTTTCAGGTCTTCCGTCGAATAATTCACCACATGATCTGCGCCATGTTCCCGCACGGCGGCCAGACGTTCATCGCTGCTGGCACCTGCGATGACTGTCGCACCCATGGCCTTGCCAATTTCCACCGCCGCCAGGCCGGAACCACCCGCAGCGCCCAGCACCAGCAGCGTCTCCCCCGCCTCCAACCGTCCCTGCCAACGCAAGGCCAGATGGGCCGATAGGTATGCCACCAGGAAGGCAGCGCCATCGGCGCAGTTCATGCCCGCAAACAATGGCCAGGTCTCTGTTGCCGAGGCGACCGCCTGTTCGGCGAAACCGCCGTGTTCCAGCTTGGCCATAACCATATCGCCAGGCTTCACATTGGTGACGCCGGAACCTACCGCGGCAACCCTGCCCGCGCCCTCTAATCCGGGCGCAAAGGGGAATTCCGGTTTGGTCTGGTACCTGCCGGCGACCATAATGGTGTCTGCGAAATTGGCGGATGTGGCCACCACATCTATCAGCACCTGTCCCGGCCCCGGCACAGGTGGCACCATCTCACCCATTTCCAAAGTATCAATTTCGCCCCACGCACGGCAAATCAGTGCCCGCATCATATCTCTCCCAAATCTCAAAACTAAAATCCCGAAACCCAAATTCCTGTGGCAATGATGCCAGTAGAAGAGGCAAATGCAAATAGCGTCTTCCGGGTCCATGGGTTACAAATAGAGCAACCAATTTCCCAAAATGAAAGCTCGAATGACCATGGAACTGAATACAGACAAGATGATTGCCCGCAAGGAAGACGGCGTTGGCTGGCTGATCTTCAATAACCCGGCCCGGCGCAATGCCGTATCCATGGCCATGTGGGAAGCCGTGGGCCAGGCCATGAACGACTTCCAGGCGGATGACGACATTCGCGTCGTGGTCATGATGGGCGCGGGCGACAAGGCCTTTGTCTCGGGCGCGGATATTTCGGAATTTGCCGAGAACCGCAATTCCGCCGCCGCGGAAGAAAAATACAACGCCGCCTCCGCCGCCGCCCATCGTGGTATGCGGGATCTGCAAAAACCGTTGATTGCCATGATCCAGGGCTTTTGCATCGGTGGCGGTGTCGCTGTCGCCCTGGCGGCTGACATCCGTATCGCAGCGGACGATACCACCTACGCCGTGCCCGCCGCCCGTCTGGGCCTGGGCTATAACTATCCCGGACTGAAGACCCTGACATCATTGGTCGGCCCATCCATGGCTAAGGAAATATTCTTCACGGCGCGGCGCTTCACAGCCGGGGAGGCCCTGGCCATGGGCTTAGTCAACCGGGTGGTGCCCGTGGATCAGTTGGAAGGCTTGGTCAAGGAATACACCGATATGATCAAGGAGAATGCACCGCTGACCATTCGCGCCGCCAAGGCAACGGTGAACGAAGTTCTGAAAGACCCGGACGATCGCGATCTGGTCGCCCTGCAGGAAATGATCAAAAGCTGTTTTGACAGCGCCGATTTCACCGAAGGCCGCACCGCGTTCATGGAGAAACGCAAACCAAACTTCACCGGCAAGTAAGCCAGTAAGGAAAATATCATGAGTATGCTGAATGGACGTGTCGCCATCGTCACCGGATCGGGCAGAGGCATTGGGCGGGAGGTTGCCCTGCAACTGGCCGGCCATGGTGCGTCCGTGGTGGTCAACGATCTGGATGCCGGGCCCGCGGACGAGGTTGTGGCCGAGATCAAGGCCAATGGCGGTAGGGCGGTGGCCTGCGCCGGCAGTGTGACGGAGCCGGGCTTTGCCGCGCGTTTCGTGGGTACCGCCATCGATACGTACGGTGATCTGCACATCATCATCAACAATGCCGGTTATACCTGGGACGCGGTGATCCAGAAAATGACCGAGGAACAGTTCGATGCCATGATCGATGTGCATCTGAAAGCACCCTGGCGCATCCTGAAGGAAGCATCCGAGATCATCCGCATCAAATCGAAATGTGAGGCAGAGGCCGGTAACCCCATCGTGCGCAAGGTGGTCAATATATCGTCGATCTCCGGTACCCGGGGCAATGCGGGGCAGACCAACTATTCCTCCGCCAAGGCCGCCGTTGTCGGCCTGTCCAAGACCCTGGCCAAGGAATGGGGCCGCTACAACGTGGCTGTTAATTCAGTCGCGTTTGGCCTGATCGAAACCCGCCTGACGGAAGCCACGGATAGCAAAAAGATCATCGAGATCGAGGGCAAGGAAATCCCCGTCGGCGTGCCGGTGCAAAACGTCGCCGCCGCAAAAATGATGATCCCCATGGGCCGCCCCGGCACCCCCGCAGAAGCAGCCGGCGCCGTCGTCGGCCTCTGCCTGCCACAGTCCGATTACATCAGCGGTCAGTTGATCGAAGTGACGGGGGGTCTGTAGGAGAGCATTCGTCAAAACGCATTCGCGGTATCCTGACGTCCTATAATGCGGATGATATCGACGGTGTTTGTGTCTCTATTGACCTGATAGTAGATGGCATGCGCCCCGCATACACTTCGCCTGTAGCCTTGGCGAATATGATCGACGGCGGGATAAAGCTCCGGCTGTATTGCTATCAACGAAAACCGTGCCGTCAATTGTGCACGATAATTGTCAGATTGCGCGAGGCCAAAATATTGGTCGCCGTATTGTGCAATCTCAATCAAATCCTGTTTGGCAGCCTCGGAAAGTCGATAATCAGGCATTCTGCGATCTAAGCTGCCGTCTGGCTTCCTGCCATATTTGATCGACAGATTGATCAGTAAACCCGCTCTTTTCACCCTCAATCAATGCGGCGCGGATTGCCTCAATCTCGGCAGGGGTTTCCTGTTCCCGCATTTGCCGTTCCCGGATCAATTCACGAATGACCTCGCTCTCATTACCGAAATGCCCAGACTCAATTTGAGTCTTGATCCAGCCATCCTGTTGATCCGTGATCGATATACTTTTCTTGACCATCGACATTTTGCAGCCTCCAGAAAACTAGCGATATTTTCCTACTAAGTAGCATAATATCAGGTTAACGGCTAATTCAGCGAATAAAGGGTAGCGTCCTCTTTGTTCGCTAATGCCAAAGATAATGACTATTTGGGATTTTAATGTTGGACAAAATTGAAAAACTCCAACGTGATATTTGCAACAATTATGGAGCGGCATATTTGCCGATACCTCGCAGTTCCGTAATTGGAATTTCCTTGAATATGCGCGAGTCACTAGGTCCTATTAATGGATTTCGCCATCCACCGCAGGGCGAGACGACGGGGTGGTTCTTATATGCGGGCGAAGAATTGAAAAGTGATCCGGATTTCTTTCACCCCTTGCATGTCGGGCATTTAGGTTCGTGGTGTCCAGTAGTTGAGAAATTTTTGGGGCTGCCGCCAGGTTGGAGGTTTTTGATAGCCGAAGATTATTTGGACGTATGGTATGATGATGACTTACTAATAATCTAGCAATCAACACCAGCCGCGAATTACAGTGACTAACTACACCGTGTCACCGAAATAGCCCAATCGCTTCGCTGGGCGCGTACTGCAACAACGTTTTCAGGGTGATGGACTGCATAGTGGCGCGGGTCAGGTCGTCGATTTCGGCGCGGACGCTGTCCAGGGCCTCGGCGATGGGTGTCGACTGTTCAGGTTCGCCATCCTCCGTAGCCTGGGAGGCCGGTTCGAACAGTTCGATGATGTCCCACAGGGTGACCCGCTTGACGTTGCCGGAAAAGCGATAGCCGCCGCCCACGCCGCGGACGGATTGGATCAGACCGGCGCGAACCAGCTGGCGCATGACCTTGGCCAGGTGATGGACGGAGATGTCATAACGGTCGGCGATATCGGCAGTGGACATCTGCCGGGCCGGATCGGCGGCCAGTTCCAGAACCGCATAGAGGGCGAACAGGGTTGATTTCTGCAGGCGCATGGCTATTGCGGGCCTGTGTCTGACGCGACGGCTTTTTCCAATTCCATATAGGGGCCCGCCGTCATGCCCTGGCTGCGGAAGAACGATAGGTTCAGGGTGTCTTCGCGGGAGACCATGGTGCGCACGGTCTCCACCCCACAGCCTGCGAAGCGTTGGCATATGGCATCCAACAGAGCGCTGCCGATGCCGCCCTCGCGAATTTCAGGCGAAACGTTGACGGCGAACACCCAGCCGCAGGGGGGTGAGCCGAATTCCCAGGTGCGAATTTCACCGACGATGAAGCCGGCCATTTGCCCGCCGGCTTCAGCAATCAGGAAATAGCGCCCGAAGTGATCCTCGGTGACATAGGCGGTGAACATCTCCTGCCAATAATCAGGCTTGGCCAGTCCGGTGTGGATTTCATCCAGACGGATTACCGTTGCGACATCCCCTGCCTTCGCGTCACGAATGGTGACATTTGAATTCTTCATAGACCCTCATTCTCAATGGACTTTTCCCCAATGCCCCCTGCCCCCATAGATGCCTTATACCTCTACCGGTGGGTCCATGTCGTCATCCCAATCCGCCTCGTCTTCGGGCAGTCGCTGCAACCATTCCTGGACCATGCGCACATGCTCCGCCTCTTCAGCCGCGAATTCAGCCGCCAGGACGCGCAGGTCTTCGCTGGGGGCACGCGCGGCAAGATCTTCATAGAATGACAGCGCGCGCTGTTCCGCTGCCAAGGCAAGGGTCAAGGCATGGCGGGGCGTCATCAGATAATGCATATCGCCATAAGCGATGGCCTCAGGACTTTCGAGGGGGCTTTCCAAACTATCCCACATGAATTCCGAACCGCCGGCTGGTGTTACGGCAGCCCCATGCTCCAAACTTAACTCGGCAGCATGTTTGGCTTCGACCTCCGCCAGCTTGGCAAACAGATCCCCCACCTCCACATTGTTGCTGTCGTGCATTTGTGCGGCGAGGTCCTGGTAGCGTTCGGCAGCCTCATGCTCGATAGCATAGGCGTGGGCCAGCAGGGTTTCGCGGTCAAGATAGTTCCATTCGGCTGGGTTCATGGCAGAAACTCCCTTTCGAATTCCGACAGATCCGCATCCTTTGGCGCGAAATTGGGCTGATAGGCTGGCCGGTCGCCACGGTATAGAACGCCGGTATTGAAACCATCATCGGTCAGAACCCGGCGCGCCGCCTGGGCCCTGTCCTGGGTTTCCTCCACCGCAGCCGGGTGAACCTGATTGGCCCAATCACGTTCTTCGGGCCGAAAGGTGACACAGGGGCTGAGGATCTCGATGAGGGAGAATCCCGGATGGCGGATCGCCTCCGCTATGGTGCGCGCCGTGCCCTTGGGATCACCTGAAAATGTACGGGCGACAAAATTGGCCCCTGCGGCAAGGCCGATAACAAGGGGATGGAACGGTCGCACCCCCGTGCCGCCGGGCACCAGGGCACTGTCCCATTCCGGCGACGTGGTGGGCGATGGTTGCCCCTTGGTCATGCCATAGACCTGATTGTCCATGACGATATAGGTCAGGTCCACATTGCGACGGCAGGCATGCAGAAAATGATTGCCGCCAATGGAATAGCCGTCGCCATCACCGCCCGCTGCAATGACCAGCAAATCAGGGCGGCTTAACTTCAAACCCGCCGCCAGGGGCAGGGCCCGGCCATGCACGCCGTGAAAGCCGTAACAGTTGGTATAGGCAGGCACGCGGGACGAACAACCGATGCCGGAGATCACGGCGACCTCCTCCCGTGGGCGGGCGATATCGGCCAGGGCCATGGTGATGGCGGAGAGGACGGAAAAATCCCCGCAGCCGGGACACCAGACCGGTTTCAGGTCCGATTTATAATCCCGTGCGGTCAATGGCCCCGGGGCACCTGCGGTATCCATATTCATGACAGCCAATCCTCCAACTTGGCGGCGATTTCCGCCGCGCGAAATGGTTGCGGTCCCGGCCGGGCGTATAGATCGGCCATGGGTGGTAAATCGAATTGCGCTTTCAGGTGGGTAAAAAACTGCGCCGTCTGGCTTTGTTCGACCACCATGATCCGATCACACCCCGATAGTGCCTCGGCCAGACGCGCCGGTTGGGCCGGGCTGATCAGACGCAGGGAGATCAGGCGCAACCGCCCACCCCTAGGATCAAGCCGCTGTAATGCCTGGCGCACGGGCCCGGTGGCTGACCCCCAGGTGATGACGGCAGCCGAGCCGTCACCTTCGATTTGCGCCCAATGGTCGCCATAGTCAAAACCCGTGACTTTGCGCAAACGTTTGTCCAATTGCGCGTTGTGATCGGCGACGGAGGACGATGGCGTGCCGCTGACCGCATGCTCCAACCCATCAGCGGTATATTGCCCGCCCGGCGTACCCGGCAATGCCATGGGTGAGACACCGGACGCCGTCAGGGCATAGCGATGGTAGTCGGCTTGTCTGCCCTCCGCCACCAGACGGCGGGTGGCAAAGGCAAGTTCGGCTGGTTTTTCTACGATGCCCATGGCCTGGCCGAATGACTGGTCCGACAACATGATGGTTGGCACCTGCATAGACTCGGCCAGATGGCTGGACCATTGTGTGGTGAACAGACAGTCCGCGATGGAATTGGGTGCCGTCACCACATGGGGCGCATCCCCGTGCAGGCCATAGACGGCGATGTTCAAATCAGACTGTTCTGATTTGGTCGGGATACCGGTTGAGGGGCCACCACGCATAACATCGATCACCAGCAAGGGGATCTCTGCCGCCACTGCCAAACCGATAGACTCGCTCATCAAGGCCAGACCGGGGCCGGAGGTCGCCGTCAGCACCGCCGAGCCACCAAAGGAGCCGCCGATGATCATGTTGATGGAGGCCAGTTCATCCTCGGCCTGAACCAACAGACCGCCGATTTTCTGCAACCGGGGTGCCAGCCATTCCAGAATTTCCGTGGCGGGGGTAATGGGATAGGCAGCGGCAAATCGAACGCCGCCGCGCAATGCCCCCAATCCGGCTGCCTGATTGCCGGAAATAATCCACCTTTCCGACGGGTCATCGGCAGGGGCCAATGGCACCACATCAAAGCCCGCCGCTTCGCCGTAGCCGAGGTCAATCGCCGTCAAACCATGGGTCATGGCGGCATCGCCCTTTTTCTTCAGGCGCTCACCCACCAGGTCGGCAACAATATCCTGCGGCAAACCAACCGCACCGGCGACCACGCCCAGGGCAACCATGTTTGGCCGGGTGCCTTTATTGGAACGGGTCAGTTTCTTTAAATTGACTTCCCCCATAATTGCCTTCGGCGCGGTCACAATGTTCGGCAGTTCCGCATCGACCTCGCCGGAAAGAACCAGGCTTTCGGGATCCAATTGCAGCTCGCCGGCAAACCGTTCGGTATTTTTCCAATCGATGGCGAACAACAAATCGATCCGGTCGCCCTGAATTTCAACAGGCTGGGTGGACAGCGTGACAAAGGCTGCCGCCTCACCACCACGGATCTGCGGCCCGAAGGATTTCGTCATCAAGCCGTAGTATCCGGCCCGGGCACCGGCACGGAGCAGGATTTCCGCTGCCGTCATCACCCCGGAACCGCCACTGCCCAGCATTACGATCGTGCAGGTTTCCCTATTTGTCATTGGCCTGTCCCTTCGCTCGAAATAACAGTTGACGTTGTTATTCGTATTGTGGTACTTAAATACCATAATTAGAAAAGCCCGTCAATGCCTTTGGGGTTTTCGGTAACGGCGGGCAACAGAGACAACGCAAGAAAGAGATAAGGGGACAAGACGAAGTCAGGGGAAGACGACGAGGTCACAACTGTAATTTGGGCCAATTTTTGGGCCGCAAATTGGGAGATGAACCGAGATGACCGTGAAAGCCACCGTAAAAGACATTGTCGACCGCTGCCAGACCCTGTTTGACGACCTGGATTTTAACGCCGTCAAGGATTGGAAGGCTGCCAACCCCGGCGGCAAAGCCATCGGCTACCTGCCAATCTATGTACCCCGGGAGATCATTCATGCCGCAGGCATGTTGCCGGTGGGTATCTTCGGCGGCGGTGATCAGTTGGAAGTGATCCATGGTGATGCCTATTATCAAAGCTATATTTGCCGCATTCCCCGCTCCACCATAGAACTGGGCCTGACCGGTCGGCTGGATAGCCTGGACGGCATGCTGTTTCCCTCCATCTGCGATGTGATCCGCAATTTGTCCGGTATGTGGCAGCTGTTGTTCAAGGATAAATACGTCAAATACTTCGATGTGCCGCAAACCTATCGCGACGATATTGCCGGTACATTTTATATTCACGAGCTGCAAGACCTGCGGGATGACCTGGCCGAAATGGCCGGGCGTCCCATCACTGATGAAGACCTGCACAATTCAATCGCTGTCTATAATGAGAACCGAGCCGTCATATCGGAGCTTTACGATCTACGCGCCCAACAGCCCTGGCAGGCCCCGGCGTCCGAGATTTATTTGCTGTTGCGGGCCGGTATGGTTTTGCCGGTGGAGGATCATACCCAGCTGCTGCGCGACTATATCGCTGCTGCCCAAGAGGAAGAACGGCCCCGGCGGGACAACTGCCGGGTCGTGGTCAACGGCGTGTTTTGCGAACAGCCACCCCTGGGTCTGATCAAATCCCTGGAAATGGCGGGCTGTTACGTGGTCGATGATGATTTCCTGCTGATCACCCGCTGGCTGATCGACGATGTGCCCACCACGGGCGACCCAATGGAAAACCTATCGAAAGCCTTCCTGCATCATTCTGCGGCAACGTCGGCGAAGTTTGAACCGGACAAGGCGGACAAAGGCAAATTCCTGATCAAACAGGTTCGCAAAAGCAAGGCCGAGGGCGTGATATTTGCCGCACCTAGTTTTTGCGACCCGGCCTTGTTGGACCGGCCCATGTTGCAGGAAGCCCTGAACAGAGACGAAATCCCCTTCACCGCCTTCAAATATGCCGAGAATACCGGGCAGTTGCAGGCGATCCGCGAACAAGCCGGCACCTTTGCCGACACCATCAAATTATGGAGCGCATGATGAACAAGTCAGCCGCCGCCAAACCCTCAACCGACGTGATCAAAGAATCCTCCATGCTGAAGCAGAAGGAGATGATCGACGCCAACTTCAAATCCCTGGCCACCGCCAATAAAGAGGGCCGCAAGGTCTCCTCCACCTTCGTACCGGGTAATCTGAACGAATTGCTCATGTGTTTTGATATCACCCGCAATTTCCCCGAGATCAACGCCCTGCAAAACGGCATGCGTAAAAAATCCGGGCGCTTTATCATGGAGGCGGAGCGTAATGGCCAGTCCGAGGACGTTTGCACCTATGTGAAGTCCGATCTGGGCATGATCGAACAGGGCAACATCGGCCCCACGGGCGACAAGCTGCCCGACCCGGACGTGTTGCTGTTGTCCTACACGGGTTGTTTCACCTTCATGAAATGGTTCGAGCTGGTGCGGGAAAAGTACGATTGCGAGACCATTATGCTGCACGTGCCCTATCAGGCGGACGGCAAGATTACCCAAAACATGCGCGACTATGTGGTCAAACAGCTGAAGGAAGACGTCATCCCAACCCTGGAACGGGTCAGCGGCATCAAGTTCGACATCGACCGCCTGCGCCAATACATGCGGGAATCCGCCAAGGCCGAGGATGACCTGGTTTGGATTTTGCAGTCAGCAAAAAATCGCCCCTCACCCATCGATGCCTTTTTTGGCGGCGTCTACTACATTGGTCCGATCTTTACCGCTTTTCGCGGTACCGAAGCGGCGACGGAATATTACCGCGCCCTGCGCGGCGAGATCGAACAGCGCCTCGCCAACGGTCAGGGTCCGGTCACGCCGGAGGGTGATGCCGGCAAGGAGAAATTCCGCCTGGTGGTCGAGGGCACACCGAATTACACCAACTTTCGTGACTTCTGGAAAATGTTCTATGACGAAGGTGCCGTCGTCGTCGCCTCTACCTACACCAAGGTGGGCGGCGTCTATGACTTCGGTTTCCGCCATGACGCGGAAAACCCCATCGAGTCATTGGCCGATTATTGCCTTGGGTGTTACACCAATCTCTCCCTGCCCCGACGCATCGGCATGCTGGAAAGCTATATGGAGGATTACCAGGCGGACGGTCTGCTGATCAATTCCGTGAAGAGCTGCAACAGCTTTTCCGCCGGGCAATTGTTGATGCTGCGGGAGCTTGAAAGACGCACCGGCAAGCCTGGTGCCTTCATCGAAACCGATCTGGTCGACCCGCGCTACTTTTCAGCCGCCAACGTCAAGAACCGGTTGGAGAGCTATTTCCAGATGCTGCAACAAAAAAACGCCGCGCACGCCGCGTAGGGAGAAGAACTATGGATTGTTTTATTGGCATCGACCTGGGCTCCACCACCACCAAGGCTGTGGTCATGGATGACAATCTGCAGGTCCTGGGCCGGGGCATTACCAACTCCCGCTCCAACTACGACGTGGCAGCGGAAGTTGCCAAGCAGGAAGCTTTGTTGAACGCCCGCTTTCATCTATTCCGCCAGACCCTTGATGGGGTCGCGGCCCTGGATGGCAAGTTGGATGAATTTCTGGGCCAGTTGGTCCGGGATTTCCGGTTGGAACAATTTTTGGAACAACTGGCGGATCTGGAACGCACCTGCATCGCCAACGCGGACACGGCGCGCTTTGGCGGCGAGACAGACGCCTTGCATGAGGCGCTGGCAGAGGTCTTTCGACGCCTGAACGATGAAGCACCGGCGCAGTTCGCCCCCGGCGGCCAACGCAAGTCTGATTTCTTTCGCGATATTGCCGGCTCCCGCTATTTGGCCGTTGGCGAAGTGGTGGCAGGGGAAAGCAATTTATCCTTTGACCATGTACTCAACGTTTATGACCGCTCCATCATCGACGTGGAAAACCGCATATCCGAGGAAAGCCTGTCAGATAAACTGATGCGCGCCCTGGATCGTACCTTCCACGCCTTCGAAGATCTGGCCACCGCATCCGATGCGGTTCGCGCACCGGTCCGCGCGGTCCTGGATACACCGTTGGAAGAAACCTATGTCATTGGCACCGGATATGGCCGGGCGCGGCTGCCGTTTTCCAAGGATCACATCCGCTCTGAAATCCTCTGCCACGGCCTCGGGGCGCATGTGATGTATCCCGATACCGCAACGGTTCTGGATATCGGTGGTCAGGACACCAAGGCGATCCAAGTGGACCCTGTAGGCATCGTCGAAAACTTCCAGATGAACGACCGCTGTGCCGCAGGGTGCGGACGTTACCTCGGCTATATCGCCGATGAAATGAACCTTGGCCTGCACGAACTGGGGCCTTTAGCGCTGAAATCCACCCGCAACGTACGGATCAATTCCACCTGCACCGTGTTCGCGGGTGCAGAATTGCGGGATCGTTTGTCATTAGGTGAGGCGCGGGAAGATATTCTGGCCGGGCTACATCGGGCGATTATTCTGCGCGCCATGTCGATCCTGTCCCGATCGGGTGGCATTCGCGATCAGTTCACCTTTACAGGCGGCGTCGCCAACAACGGCGCGGCGGTCAAAGCACTGAAGCAGTTGATCAAAGAAAACTACGGCGATGTGACCATCAACATCGACCCGGATTCCATTTACACCGGTGCCTTGGGTGCTGCGACGTTTGCACGCAGAGCCATAGATGAGGCTGCAGATGAGGCCGCAGATTTGGCCATTGACGGCGTTGACGGTGTTGGGAATGGCGAAACAGAAATGACGGAGCATTAGGATGCATATTACAGCAGGTATCGATATTGGCACCGGCGCGGTCAAGACGGTGCTGTTTCGCAGCGAAGGCGGGGCGAACCCGGAATGGATCACCAAACGGTTGGAGCGTATTCGCCGCCGCGACCCCTTGGAGCTGGCCCGGCAATGCTATGACGAAATGTTGGCCGAGGCGGGTCTGAGCGAGGCCGATGTCGATTATGTGGCCACCACCGGCGAGGGCGAGAATGTAGAATTTCGCACCGGGCATTTTTATTCCATGACGACCCATGCCAGGGGCGCCATCTATTTGGAGCCCGACACCCGTGCGGCCATGGATGTGGGTGCCTTGCATGGCCGGGCTATCCGCGTGGATGATCGGGGCAAGGTCCTGACCTACAAGATGACCAGTCAATGCGCCTCGGGCTCCGGTCAGTTCCTGGAAAACATCGCCCGTTATCTCGGTGTAGCTTTGGATGAGGTGGGTCCGCTGTCACAAGAAGCCGACGACCCGGAGGCTGTTAGCTCCATCTGTGCGGTGCTGGCCGAGACTGATGTGATCAATATGGTCAGCCGGGGTATCTCCACGCAGAATATCCTGAAGGGCATCCATGTCTCCATGGCGGATCGCCTGGTCAAACTGTTGAAATCAACCAAGGTGGCAGACGGTACGGTCCTGGTAACCGGCGGCCTGGCCAATGACAGCGGCCTTGTGGCGACCATGGCGGAACGTATGGCAGTCCAGAAAATGGACGGCCTGGACCTGACCAGCCATCCGGATTCCATTCATGCCGGGGCCATCGGTGCAGCCCTGTGGGGGGCCTTCCGGCATCAAAAACTATCGGCCCTCGCCGCCTGAATTGGCCGCCTGAATTAGCAGCCTGAACTTACGTGACAGAAGGAGACACCAATCATGGCCCTGTTGATCAATGAAACCTGCACCGCCTGCGATGCTTGTGAGCCGGTTTGCCCAAACGATGCCATCAGCGTCGGCGATCCGTTCTATACCATCGATGCCTTCAAATGCACCGAATGCGTCGGGCATGAGGATGAACCCCAATGCCGTCTGGTTTGCCCGGTGGTGGATTGCATCGAACAAAATCCGGATTTCGTCGAGAGCGAAGACGAATTGATGGAGAAATTTGAAATGTTGGATAACTAGGAACCTTTCACCGTGGCGATCGAGATCAGCGCACCCAACTGGCGGGCGGAAGATGGCCACCATATCGATGTGCGCGGCCTTGGCCCGCCCCAGCCGATGGTGCAGATCCTGATCCTGCTGGAAAGCATCGGCGGCGGCAACGCTGTCGCCCACCTGGATCGGGAGCCGGTCTACCTATACCCGGAGCTGGTGGAAATGGGTTGGAACTACGAACTTCTGCCCAGTGATAGTGACGCTGCCAATGACAGTGGCATTAACAATGAAGATACCCATGTGCGCCTGCGCTTGTGGAAGGATTAGACGCCATGACCGCAGGCACAACAACATTCCTGGGTAGCGCGGGAGAGCGCCTGCTTCCCCAAAACATTCCTTTTCGGTTTTTTGCCGCCGCCGTGCTGTTTCATGTCGCAGCCTGGATCGTACTGGCCCTGCACGGCGAACAAATTGCCGATTTTAGCGGCGGCAGCGGGCCCGTATTGGCGGCATTGCATCTCATCACACTAGGTGTGTTCACCATGACGGCCATGGGTGCCAGCCTACAGCTTTTACCTGTCGCGACCCTGCAGGGGTTTGCCGCGCCGGGCACGATCAATGGCTTGTGGTGGCTGCTAAGCTTCGGCACGGTCTGTCTGTGTCTGGGGATGTATCTGTCCTGGTACGAAGCCATGGCCCTTGGCGGTTGCGCCGTTGCTATTGCCATCCTGGTTTATCTCTACCTGTTGGTTGGAAACCTGCGCCGGGGTAGAGCCATGGCAGTGGTCGTCGCCCATGGCTGGCTGGCCGCGCTCTCCCTGTTGGCACTGCTGCTATTGGGGTTGGCCCTGGTTTTCAATCAACAACAAGGCTGGTTGATGGATAGCCAACGGGTCGCGGTCAATCACATGCTGCTGGCCCTTTATGGCTTCATGGGCTTATTCGCCATGGGCTTTTCCTATGTTCTGGTGCCGATGTTTGCCCTGGCCCCCGCCGCCCCGGATAAAGTCGCCTTTTTGGCCTTGTTGTGCGCCGGGCTTGGTTTGATCTTGGGGATCGCGGGCGTTGGATCAGGCCACGATGTCCTGGCCGCTGCCGGTGGCGCGTTGGGTCTGATCGGTGCTGCCGTTCACATTGCCTTGATGGTATCTACCCTGCGCCAGCGCCTGCGTAAGCGGCTGGGACCCGGGTTCGCGCTGATCGGGTTGTCCTGGGCCTTGTTCCCGCTTAGTCTGATAATGGCGATTGCCTGGGCCCTGGATCTATCGGATGTCTGGCCATCCTGGGGGCCGGCGGTCTTCGTTTTGTCCTTGGTCGGATGGTTGTTAAGTTTGCTGTTGGCGATGCTGCAACGGATCGTGCCGTTTCTTGCCGCCATGCATGGGGCTGCCAGCCTAAAAAGACCGCCCACGGTTACAGCCCTTACCGCCCAGGGACCCCTTTCAGTGCATCTGTTTTGTCATTGCGCAGCCATTGCGTTGCTGGCCGCGGGCATCATCATGGCCCTGCCCATGTTGATCAAAGCGGGCGCCATCCTGGGCCTGGGGGGTGCTTTGGCATTTGCCTGGTTCTACGCTTTAGCCATGCTCCGCTTCCGCCGTGCGCTGGCATCTGCAACACTGTGATTTATCAAATGAAGAAAGGAGCTTCCCATGTATTATGACAGCCCAATTGCCCAGTTGCTGCATGATGAGCATCAGCGCACCATTGATCTGATGAACCGTCTGGAAGAGGCGACGACGGGCCGCAAGGCAAAGGCCGCGCCAAAGCCCGATAACGGCCCGGCTATGGCCATGTTGGCGGATCTGCAGGCGGAATTGCAGGCGCTCACCGACCATCATTTCAAGTTTGAGGAAGATAATATTTTTCCCGCCTTGACCGCCATTGGCGACGTTGCCATTCCCCATATCCTGCGTCAGGAACATGAACTGTTGCGCAACATCTCGAAATTTATGCTGCCCCTGGTCCAACGGGTCCGGGAAAACGGCTTCGCAGCGTCCGACTGGACGGAATTTCGCGACCTGGCATTGGAATTGGTGGAGCGCCAGATTGCCCACATCCAAAAGGAAGAGATGGGATTGCTGCCCACGTTGGACACCCTGTTCGAGGAACAGGAAGAAAGCGAACTGGTCATGCTATATGCAGAACATTAGTGCGTCTTTGCCCGGAACAATGACATAATGCCCTCTGATAATGATTAGGGGATCCGCCAGTGACCAAATCATCTATGCCGCGCATCACGCCGAAGGACGAACACACGGATAGCGCAATTGAACAACGCCACGCTTGGGTGTCAGAGGAAAGTCACTGCGATCTATCGGCCCTGCGTCATCCGGGCGAGGCCGACGCCTATAGCGGCAATATAGAGAACCACTTTGGCTATGTTCGTCTTCCCATGGGCATTGCCGGGCCCATGTTGCTGCGCGGCCAACATGCGAAAGGGGAATTCTTGGTCCCCATGGTGACGACGGAAGGCACCCTGGTCGCCTCCTATAATCGAGGCATGAAGGCAATTACCCTTTCGGGCGGGGCCGAGGCGGAAGTCTACCAAAACGAAATCCATTCCAATGCCACCTTCGAAACGGCGGATCCAGGCGCTGTGCAGGCACTGCACAGTTGGATGGAAAGCAACCAACCGGCAATCGCCGGCATTGTTGCGGACAATACCCAGCACGGACGATTATTGCGCTGTGAATATACCCACCTGGGCAGTCGGTTGATCGTCAACTTTGTCTACGACCCCGCCGATGCCATGGGCATCAATATGATAACCCATGTCAGCCACGCCATCTGCACCATGATCTCGGATCATCACGACGGCCTTGTTTTTCATTTCCCCTCATCCATACAAGGGGACAAAAAGGCGACATACTACAATTTCAACAAGGGTCGGGGTCGCAGCGTGCGGACGCGGCTGTTATTGCGAGCGGATGTTATCAAGGATCTGCTGCACAGCTCATCACAAATGATGCTGCGTTATTACCGCAACAATCTGGAGATCGGGCACCTTACGGGTGGTATCGGCTTCAATATGCATATCGCAAACGGTATCACCGCCCTTGGGTTGGCAACAGGCCAGGATGTGGCCTATGTGGGGGAAAGCGCCAACGGCTTAACCTCGATCGAGGAACATGGCGATGATCTGTTGTTCGAGGTGACCATACCGTCCCTATACGTAGGCACCGTGGGAGGTGGCGCGCGGCTGCCCACCCACTTACCCTGCCTGGAAATGCTGGGTTGTACCGGACCCGGATCGGCCTTGAAGCTGGCCGAAATATTTGCCGCCACCTGCCTGGCTGGAGAAATCTCGGTCCTGGCGGCAATCGCCTCGGACCAATTCGTCCGCGCCCACAATCGACTGGGTCGCAATCGCCCGGACCAGAGCGCTTCGGAAGCTTAACCTCCTATTTACCATACAGCGTTAGATCTTTTCCCAGAACAGCACATTAGGCATAGGGGTTTAGTCCATTGTCAGGCGGAGAAGGCACTTAGATTAAGGTTCGAACCGTTTTCGGTGCCAGACCAGAGGCCACCAAGTTTACATCTGTTGAGGCGGGATTACGTATCGGGGATATTCAGCCCTCATGGCCCGAGGAAATGAATCGTAAATTGACCTCCCCTTTGGCCGATCTACATTTCCCTCCAACGGAAGACGGCCAGCAAAACCTGCTGGCCGAGAATATCCCATATGGACGAATTGAGGTAACTGGGAACGCTGTGATTGATGCAATGTTTCAGGCTATTGGGACCATTGATGATTCGCCCGAACTGCAGGCTCGCCTGCAATCCCGGTTTGATTTCATTGATCCAGATAAGCGAATTGTCCTGGCTACGGGACATAGACGGGAAAGTTTCGATGGCGGGTTGGAGCGGGTTCGCCGTGTTCTGGGGGAAATTGCAGCGCGCAGGGATTTTGTTGCGCTCTACCCGGTGCATCACAATCTGTATGTACAAGGGTCTGTGAACAAAATATTGCACGAGTGTGACAATGTGCATTTAATTCCGCCGTTGGACAATCTAGATTTTCTGTATCTGATGCGCCGGGCGCATATTATTGTTATTGACGCCGGCGGCATCCAGGAAGAAGTGCCTTCGTTGGGCAAACCAGTGCTTGTCGCCCGCGACACAACAGAGCGGGCGGAAGCTGTAAAAACAGGGACGGTGGATTTGGTCGGCACGGACATAGAAAAATTACGGCATCGCCTGAATGCTCTTTTGGATGACGATGCGATCTGTCAAAAATTGGCGCGGGCACATAACCCGTACGGCAATGGCCGGGCCAGTAAAAGAAATGTAAAAAGACTGCGCCATGAATACATTTGAGAAAATTAGCGTTGTTGGTCTGGGCCATATCGGTTTGCCCACAGCGGCGGTGTTCGCCAACAAAGGCGTCAAGATTGTCGGCACGGACAAGAATGAAGCCGTCGTCGACAGTATCAACGCCGGCAAACCGCATTTTTATGAACCTAATCTGGATGTCCTGGTGCGCCGGGTGGTGGAAAGCGGCAAGTTAAGCGCCAGCACCGCTGTAATGCCAGCTGATGCGTTTCTGGTGGCGGTTCCGACACCGCTGTGTGGCGACGGACACGCAGATCTTAGTTACGTGCAGGCCGCAGCGGAGGCAATTGCGCCAGTGTTGGAAGCCGGTAATCTGGTGATTTTGGAATCTACCTCGCCGGTGGGCACGACAGAAAAAATGGCCCAGTGGATGGCGGCTATTCGTCCGGATTTGAGCTTCCCTCATCAGAAGGGAGAAATGTCGGATGTCAACATAGCCCATTGCCCCGAACGTCTGTTGCCGGGCCGGACCATTGAAGAAGTGGTGAACAACGCCCGTGTCATTGGCGGC
>Ga0233439_10000710_pt1 | contig 47088 bp, 50 predicted proteins | sample SI_123_September_6_FD_182713 | JGI IMG/M metagenome (GOLD analysis project Ga0233439, IMG submission 182713) | Seawater microbial communities from Saanich Inlet, British Columbia, Canada - SI_123_September2016_100_MG | ecosystem: Environmental > Aquatic > Marine > Inlet | place: Canada: British... | reverse complement strand
CACCAACCCATGCTGGGCAGGGTATAATCCTGTCAACAGGGTCGCATGAGATGGACCCGAATTTGTCGCCACCGTGAAAGCATTTTCAAAAACAAAACTATCTTTCGTTAAACTGGAAAGAGAAGGGCTGGTTGCCCGTTGATAACCATATACACTCAAATGATCGGGGCGCAGTGTATCCAGAGTGAGTAAAAGTAAATTAGGCCGCTTGGGTATAGTACCTGTAATTATGGAGAACAGCTTAAAAGCAAAGAGACCCGCCAAAAGAATTCCGGCGATCCATCCCAACTTCCATTTGCTGTTTTTAATAATCGGTTCCATGATAACTTTGTCCCGATGAAAGAACAATTTTGAAAAACTAATAAATGCAAAATCTGGCGATAGAATACCTTCAAAGCACCAAAAACAAGTTCCCTGAAAAAACCGCAATTGTTGATGAAGGACAGGGAATTACATTCAACCAATTGTGGAAAAACTCCCTCACCCTAGCTTATTGGATAAATACAGAATTTCAAATAACTAATCAGCCCATATGCGTGGGACTGCCTAAATCTATTGATGCGGTCATCGCTCTGCTCGCCATCCAAATGAGTGGAAATATTTATGTTCCTCTGGATATCGAAACACCTCTCCCCCGAAGGAATAAAATTTTGGAGGCACTGGGTAGTGATCGAGTAATTGAGCATAAAGCCGGGAAATTTAATCTGGCAGGAAAAATATTTTCGAGCACCTACGAAGATCTACCCCAAATTGAAAAACAGGTGCTGAACGAATTGTCAGAGAGAAAACCTGACGACCCTCTTTATATTATTTTCACCTCTGGAACAACAGGGACCCCAAAGGGTGTGACCATCAGCAACGCTTCAGTGATAGACTACATCGACTGGGCTGTGGATACCTATGCAATTACCGAAGCGGAAATTATCGGAAATCAAGCCCCACTATTTTTTGACAACTCGGTTCTCGATCTTTACCTCACCTTCGCCAAGGGGGGTACCCTTCACCTGCTTTCTAAAGATGTGCTCAGGTTCCCGGCCGATTTTGGTACTTATGTTTCTACCCACAAGATTAATTTTATATTTTTCGTTCCTTCACTACTGGGTAATCTGGTTTCCCTAAAACTACATGAAGAGTACGAGTTGAGTTGCTTGAAGAAAATTTTGTTTGCAGGGGAAGCTATGCCGCTAAATACTTTGAAGCTTCTTAAATCCAGCTTTCCTTCTGCCCTGCTTTCTAATTTATATGGCCCCACTGAAATAACTGTGGATGCCATCTATTGGATCTTTGGAGAAGATATAGCGAACCTGAAAGAAGTACCTCTAGGAAAACCCTGCGCTAACCATCGGGTTTTGTTTTTGGATGAAGAGGAAAGGCCGGTATCCTCCCCGGATGAAATTGCCGAAATTTGTATCGCCGGACCCGGGGTAGCATTGGGATATTGGAAAGACCCCCAAACCACATGTGATGTATTTATTTTCAATCCTGAATCTGGAAAGCAAGATGAAATTATTTATAAGACAGGAGATTTAGGTTACCAATCCTCCAAAGATGGACTCATCTATATGAGCGGTAGAAAAGACAACCAGTTCAAACATAATGGCTATCGCATTGAAGCCGGTGAAATAGAAAATGCCCTCAACCAATTCGAGTTTGTTTTGCAAAGTTGCGTGCTTTATGATTTTTCACGAAAACGGATTATGGCTTTTTACTCTGCGGGTCTACTAGAATCCCAACCCCCTTTTAGAAGCTTGTTGTCTGGCATTCTCCCCCAGTATATGATTCCCCACAGCTTCCACCAGATTGATCGGTTTCCCACAACAAAGAATGGAAAAGTGGATTATAAAACCTTGCGCGAAAAAATAATGCGGCCAAAAAATGCAGAGAACTGATATTAAATCCCAGTTAAAAAGTTTCTTCGAGGAAGAATTCCCCAACCCAGGTGCTTCTTTGACCGATGACACCAATCTTTTGGATGACTGGTTTGTTGATTCTTTTGGCATTGTAAACACCACATTGTTTCTTGAAGAACAATTTGGTATCTTAATATCCCGCGCAGATATCAACGCTGTTACCTTCCGCAGTATAGAAAGCCTTTCCCAATATGTCGCCAACCAAATGAATAGCATAGACAGATCATGACAGGACTTCTAGGTGACGCACCTGTATCCAAAAAACTGCAACAGGAAAACGACCGTCACAATCCGGTAATGGTTTTAGCCGTACTTGCATTTTTGGTTGTCTATATTTACCTGTTCACTTATGCCTCAAAATCGCTTGATCTACCCATGCCACAAGATTTATCTGAGTCTCTTGGCTTATACGTCGATCATGTCTTTGATGTGGATCGCAATGTGGACAGCAGTCTCTATGTGCCCTTTACCTGGGTTTTTATTAAAAATGATGATGAACGCCTGGTGTTATTCCTTGGAGCCGGCTTTGCTTTCCTTCTGGTTTATTTTATTCCTTTTGAGCACAAACAGCGCTCCCTGGTTTTTTCATCCCTCATCATTATAGGAGTTCTGTATGGGATGGAAGGAGTATCCGGGTTGCTCTGCGCCCATTCTCTGGTTTATTTGATTCTCCACCCTGTTTCCAGTTTTCGCTTGTGGATAGCCTTCCTTCCTGGGTTCTTTGGATTCTGGACTTTTGATCCTTATATGCTTTTGGGTTCCAACGTTCTAATTCAATCTCTTCTGGCAGGAAGTATTTCTGTATTGATTTATCGTTATGGGATTCTGCGACTTCTCGCCTTTTCGCCTGCCGCAAAAATATTAAGGGTCGTTGTTGTTCAATCTGCTTTGATTACCGTTTTCATTGGAGCCTTAATCGAAGGATGGCTCACCGGCCCCTGGAAACTGGCACTTGGAGTTCTTTTATTCTTCTGGCATTGGGAACGGCTCTTCATGTACCACATTGATTATCAGGATGGCAAAATCCCAAAAAATATTTCCTTGATGACCTACCTCTCCGTTTTCCTGACTCCCGGACAAATTTCCAACTGGAACTGGGGCGCCACCATAGGCCAGGGATACGCTTACACGGTGAATAATTTTTTATGTGAAGATAAAAATAAGTTGGTTATGAGCGGATTACAATTATGGACGGTATCTCTCGGCTACCTGATATTCGGGAGTTGGATTCATGCCGGTTTGCTCGATTTTTTTAACGATCAGGGAATTCTGGTCTATGGACGCATTGAACATATGTCATCCGATTTTGTTTTTGGTAGCAACTTAGGACCCGCCACAGTTTTGCTCACCACTTTGCTCGCATTGATGAAATGGACTTTTTCATGGGGAGGAGTATTGCATTTCAAGGTGGGTTTATGGCGTGTGTGCGGTTATAAAATTGCCCCCTACTTCAATTATCCCTGGCTATCCACAAATCTGGTCACCTTATGGTCGCGGTTCACGTTTCACTACCGCGAGTTTCTGGTCCGCGCCTTTTATTACCCTGTGTTTTTCAAATTTTTTAAAGGCCACACCCATTTGCGAATTTTCACCGCCACGATGGCGGCGGCTTGCTTTGGTAATCTCATTTGGGGTCATATGACCGAAGCAATGTTTTATTCAAATATAGAGAGCAATGTCCTTCTGTTATCGTTAAAACAATGGCCTTATTTTGTTTTATTAGGGCTGGGAATAACAGTCAGCGAGTTCTGGCTCCTGCATAAGAAAAAAACTTCTCGCAGACCCTGGACTCCAGATAAATACATTGGGTGGGATGTTCTCTCCGCTTACGTCACATTACAATACTTTGCCCTGATCCATGTTTTTTTCTACACTACCCCGGAAGCCTCACTCTCCGATAATTTTCGTTTATTCCTTACCGGTTTTGGTTTCTAATTGCATGGGCAGAATCTCATTTAAATTCTAATCGACCCGGATACCGAATCCGATTAAAAATAATTTTGTACAATCTGTCAACGTGGCTCCTGAACTGGGCTTAGCAAATACATGAATAATGCAGTAAAACTGGATGGTGCAATACATTGCGATAAAATCTGTAAACCAAAACCGATCCAGGGTCCAGGGTTTCCGGGTGGATTTCATCCAAAATAAATACAATTCGGTTACAGTAATTCCCAGAGTGAGAAGAACGAAATAGGGCCAGGTTTTTAAAACTTCTGCAAAATTGTGAAAATACATACCATGATAAAACATTCCCTCCGTAACATGGCCCCAAACCAAGTTGCCTACCGTAACTGCCGCAAAAGTTGCCAAAGTTACTCGTAAAATAATATTATTTTTGAAGTATTTAAAAAATACCGGGTAATAAAAACATCTCACCAGAAACTCACGATAATGAAATGTAAAACGAGTCCAGTAGGTTACCAGGTTGGTAGAGAGCCAGGGCTTATTAAAATAAGGATCCATCTGGTAACCGCAAACTCTCCAGATTCCTGTTTTAAAATGTACCGACCCTCCCCATAACATCATCCAGCGAATTTGGTCTAAAATGGTCGTTGCCAGCACGGAGGATGTTGTTACTTCCCCTCCGGCAACATAATGGGATACCATTCGTGTGATTCGCGCCCCATAAACTTCAATTTTGAAAAATTCAAATAACGAAATCAGTCCATAACGAATCACATCATTGAACACAAGGTATATGAGGGCAATTCCCCATATTTTAATTCCTTCTATCGCCAGCCGGTTTTTATCCTGACAATAAAAGTTGTTTTCCAGATAAGTGTAGCCTTGTCCTATAGTCACTCCCCATTTCCAATTGGGCAGGGAAGCAGGAGTCAAGAAAATGGAAAGGTACGCAATTGGAGAAATTTCTTTTGGCATTCGTCCACTTTTATAGTCAACGTGATAAAGCATCAGCCGTTCCCAATGCCAGAAAAATAAAAGAATACCCAGCGGTAATTTCCAGGCTTCACCCTGAATCCCCTGCCAAATCGCGCCTACACCAACAGTAATCAACGCAGATTGGATCACTAATGTTCTCAATCCTCTGGCTATTAAATTGAAACGCATGGCTGGCCAGACGATCAAATTGAACAAAAGGCAAAGCCCCACTCCCCAACCAGCCAGAACGGCAGTATTCTTAATCCATAAGTCCCCTGTTTCCGCAAATGAAATACAGGCAAATACTCCTGCCAGAAAACCAAAAGGAATCTTGAGCGAAGGGCGTGGAACATGTAAAACCAGATAGACTATCCAATGGGCAAATAACAAACAGGTAGTGGTGCGTATTCCATATAAAACCCCCATTCCGATCAGGAACCAAATAAAAAGGGAACCCTTCTTGAATCGAAGCGGAAGGAAGTAAGCACTCAAAAATGCACAGGAAATAATTGCAAAAAGGATCAATCGTTCATCATCACTATTAAACTGCCGTGTAGATGAAATAAACATTTCGCTATCAACATTTTTATCCCTATCAAATATTTTTTCATTTTCTATACCAAAATGCTCGGCCATCTCCTGCGGTCTGGGGAGGTTGACCCAATCGGCCACATGAGTAAAAAGGTAGGCATAAATAAATAACAAGCCGATGACAGCGACAACAACACCCCAATTAACTTGAGAGTCATTTTGTTCTTGCTGTTCCCAGGTAGGTTGTTTTTGGCCTAAAAAGGACATGGTTTATGTAGTACTTAGTTTGGTTAAAACAAAATTCGTAAGGCTTTCAATATTTTGAAATATATCCGCATTGATATCCGATTCAACCAGAGAAATTCCAAACTGCTGTTCCAGGTGAATAACTGTTGTTAAAACTCGAAGCGAATCTATCAAAAACAAGGAGGGAAGATCTGAGGTCCTGGTAAGTTCTATGCCAGGGTTGGGAAATTCAGTTTGAAAAAAGTGAATTAATTCTGAAACAATTTTTTCTCTGTCGATTTCTACGTTGGACATTGAAAATGCCTTTTATAAATATTGTACTTTCGATCATTCCTATAAAACCCGAAAAGCATCCAGCAGGTCATTTTTTAAATCATCCGGGTTTTCCAGTCCAAATGACAACCGAACCAGATTTTCACCTAGATTAATTTGTTTCTTTTCCTCTGCGGTCATAGACGCATGACTGCCAGACCAGGGTTGAGCCACCATCGAAGTTACACAGGCCATGGCAGTCCCTGTCTTAAAAATTTTCAAAGCCTGCATGAATTTTTGGTAAGAGCCTTTTAATTCAAAAAATAAAATTCCGGCATATCCTTTTAATTGGTGACCGTCTATTTCCGGGTAGTATACTTTTTCAACCTGAGACTGTTGGATTAAAAAATCCCTCATCTCCGCGCAAGTATTTTGCTGTTGCTTTAATCGAATTTCCAGGGTTTGCAAACTTCTACGTGTGAGCCACGCATTTTCTGGCGAAAGAATCAATCCGCCATAAAAACGGGTTTCCTGAAACTCTTCGGCCAAATCTTCCCGATTGGTCAGCAAAACTCCATTCATCACATCGCTGTGACCCGAAAAATATTTGGTGCCGCTATGAAGAGACACATCAGCCCCTAATTCCAAAGGATGCTGAAATAAAGGTGTCGCCCAGGTATTGTCTACAACAATTACAGCATTCGGATTCTTCTTCTTAACATGCTGAGAAATTTTCTCAATGGAAATGGTTTTTAAAAATGGATTCGTAGGGGTTTCAAAAAATACCATTTTTGTTTCTGCAGGAATTTTTTCGATATTTGATTCTTCAGAAAAATCCAGGTCAACCAGCTTAAATCCCCTTCGCTGACTGATCCGTTGTAATAACCGGTAACTGCACCCATAAATAAATGGGTTCACAATCAGGGTGTCTCCAGAGCGTAATAATTCGAGCGTCATATATATGGCTGACATACCGCAGGTTACCGCAATGGCGTGTCTGGCTCCTTCCAGGATTTTTAGGACCTTTTCAAGCTCTGCCACGTTAGGGTTATTTTTACGACTGTAAAAGTAGGGCGAGTCCGCCTCGAAGGCACTGGCTTGATAGATGGGAGTGACCGCTGGGTGAGCCCCTGCATCGTCTTCGCGTAAATGCAATGCCCGTGTAATGGGATTAAATTTATTTTCGTTTTCTATGAGTTCGGCTCCGCGAGCGAAAGTTTTAATTTTTCTGGAATTTGTTTTCCCTCAAACTTCGGCAGGGCGGTCCTATCGTTATCTGACACATCCTCTTCAATGGAGATTGTGGGGAAATGGGCTCTGTCAAAAACCTCAAACAAGTTTGATGTTATAAATTCTGGCAACGCAATTTCCTGGCCTGTTTCATTTGTGTCCCATTTTGCCAGAATAAAGCGGTAACTTTCGCCTGGGCCCATTAATACTTCTGTCCAAGGGCCTTTCTTCTTTTTTTGCGCTCTGTAATAAATGGTTGCCGTTTGATCGGTAGGATTTTTTACTTGAACATGAAGGGAAGTGATATCTCCTCTCCATTCATAAGCATGTCGAATTAAATCTTTAGCAGGAAGTTCTGCAAAAGTGTTTTTTGCAGACTCTTTTAAATCCAGCGCTTTAAAATGGGATGGGTTGCCACAATTCCCACAACTTCCATCATTATTTAAATTTTCGTAATGGGCCGTCAAACCAAATCGGTGAATCAATTTGGCTTCACAGGAACTGCAATAGGAACTTGTTGCCTTTGTATTTGCTACATTCCCAAGATAGACGTGCTGAAGACCCATATCTTTTGCGATGACCTGCGCTTTTTCCAAACGGTCCAGGGGTGTTCTCACAGTTTCCCGCATCCTGTATTCTGGATGGAACCTGACAAAATGCAGAGGAACTTCCGGCCCAAGGTTTTCCAGCACCCAGCTCGCCATATTTCTAGCTGATTGTTCATTATCACTGATGTCTGTAATCATCAGGTTACTCACTTCCAGGTGTTTTCCCGCTTGATAAATTTTTTTCGTTGCATCCAGAACCGGTTGCAACCATCCGGTAGTGAGCTTGCGATAATAAACTTCATCAATCGCTTTGATGGAAACAGAAAATATGTCTATGTGTGGTAGCAACTCATCTAGCGCTTCATCGGTGATGAAACAGGCCGACTTGTATAAATTATAAATCCCGGCCTCTTTAGCCAGTTTAGCGGTGTCAATTACAAATTCGTGCCAGACTACCGGGTCGTTATAGGTCCAGGAAAGAACTTTGATATTATGTCTTAAGGCGGTTTCAACAATGGATTCGGGAGTAAAAGAATGGACATCCTTATCCTCCACAAATTTGGCTTGCGAGGTTTTCCAGTTCTGACAATACTGGCAATTTAAATTACATCCGATATTGCCAAGGGAAAGAATCTTTGCGCCAGGAGCAAAATGATAGATGGCTTCTGTTTCGATCAACTCTTCTGTAAGGTGCACCCCTTTGCCATAGGTATAGGTGACCAGTCTCCCATTTCGGTTGCCCCTCACCCCACAAAAACCTGTTTGACCCTCTTTCATTTTGCAATTTCTGGGCGACAAATTGCATAGCACCTCGTTATCCGATAACCTTTGTTCCAGATTGGCCGACCGATACTCGCCCTTAAAACTCATGCCTGATATAACTCCCCAAGAATAGAAATATCACCCAATTCAGGCTCGAAGTTTAACATTCTTAAAAATAAAATTGTCAAAAATACCCCCGCGAATGAGGGGGAGAGTCAGCGACTAAAAAAGTTTTTCAACCAATTTCCAGAGATATCTCCCGAAACCTCTTGGAAATCCAATGGTTTTGGCTCCGGCAACGCAAATCGGTCTACCTTTCCATTGGGAGTCAAAGGCATTTTTTTCAAAATCATAAACACTCCGGGAACCATATATGAAGGAAGTTTTTGTTGGAGAATTGTCTTTATATTATGCAAAAGAAGTGATTCAGGGTTTACCGCAACTAGATATGCAACAAGATAAGGTTGACCGTTCGCATGTTTCTTTACCGAAACAGTACAAGCCTGTACGCCGGAACATCCCATCAACACCGCTTCAATCTCTCCCGGCTCAACCCGATAACCACGAATCTTAACTTGATGGTCCACCCTGCCTAAAAATTCCATCTGGCCATCTGGCAAATATCGGGCCCGGTCACCGGTACGGTAGATACGGGCACCAGAACGAAATGGATGCTTTACAAATTTCTCTTTCGTTTTTTGTTCCTGATTCATATAGCCCCGCGCAATACATCCGCCGCCAAGACACATTTCTCCCGGAACTCCTACCGGCACTGGGTTAAATGCGGAATCTAAAATATAAATTTCAATATTTTCCAATGGCCGACCAATGGGAGGCCCTAATGGACGCTGGGGTTCCTCTGCATTTGTAAGATAAGCGGAAACCGTCACCGTCCCTTCTGCAGGTCCATAACCATTAAAGAATTTTCTCCCAGGCGCCCATTTTTTTACATTTTCATTAGTGCATCGTTCTCCAACCGCAATAACCGTTTCCAAAGAATCCAATCCTTCAGGAGAAATGACATTCAGCAATGAAGGCGGAAGCAATGCCATGGTTATTTTTTCTTCTCTTAAAGTCTTTGGTAAACTTAGAAGAGAGAACAGGGATTTCCCCGTTCCCAGACATAAGGTCCCCCCAGCCGCCAGTGCCATAAATATTTCCCAAACCGCAACATCGAATCCAAAAGATGAAAATTGGAGCACCCTACTTTTTTTATGGACTCCGAAAAACCGATTCGATGTATGGGTCAAATTATTAAGCCCCGCATGAGTTAAAAGAATCCCTTTTGGTTTTCCTGTTGATCCAGAAGTAAAAATTACATAAGACAGGTTTTCTGGTTTAGTTTCTACAATCGGAGGTTCCTTGCTGAATCCCTCCACACATTCCCAATCTGTGTCCAGATACAATGTCTTCTTGCCTCCAACATCAATCCTGTTTTTCAAATCCGAATGTAATATCAGGAGAGGTGAATCCATTTCCTGCCAAATAGACTGCAACCTTTCAACCGGGTAAACGGGGTCCAAGGGCACGTAAGCACCTCCAGCTTTTAAAATAGCCAGAATAGCAATAATGCTTTCAAAAGACCTGGACATGTATATCCCCACACAACAATCTGGATACACACCAACAGTCTTCAAATAATTTGCCAGCTGATTTGCGCGGATATCCAACGCAGAATAGGAAAGAGTTTTGCCTTCCAGCTCTATGGCAGGGGCCAGCGGATTCTCTTTAGCCACAGATTCAATCCAGTGATGAATGAGTCCATCACCCGGAAAATTACTCTTGTTATCGTTCCATCCATTTACAATTTTGTCATGCTCTTTATTCGATAATAACTTTAGTTCAGAAATACTTTGGTCTGGGTTATTGATTCCACTTTCCACTATATTTACAAAATGAGTAGCTAAACGAGAAAAAAGACCCGCATCGAATAGTTTGATACTGGATGCTATTTGCCCAATGAGTTTGTTGTCTTTTTCTTTAATGTCGATGGTTAACTTGAATGGAGGCACAGACGAATCTGAATCCTCTGACATTATCATATCTCCTGACAATGTGGATTCGTCCACTACATTGAGATAAACCTGATATAGCGGGGCAAGTCCGGGTTCTTTTGTTTCCAGTGCTTCCAATAATATTTCAGATGAAGAAGAATCGGCATTCAACGGAAATTCTTGAGGCTTGGACACCTCATCTAAAAGTTGCTTGAACGTTAAAGAATTTTCAATACTGGCAATACATTGAACCAAAATTCCTGAAGAATCTGGATGTGTTCGGGTGCCTGTGACCAGATCTTTTTGCGAGGTATAGCGATACAGCAAAACTTGAAACGACGCCAGGAAAACATGGAAACTCCTGCAATCGTACTGGTTGCAAAAAGAATCAAGCCTTTGCTTCAGGGCTTCAGAAAGTTCGAAATCACACATAAAATAAAAAGGGGGGAATAAAAGTTCAGCCTCAATGTATCACGAAGTCAGAAAAAGTATTTGGCTCGGATTACCTTAAAGTGCAGGAGTCACGGTATATTCAAAGGGTGGCCGGGTTCAATGAGTTGCCTGGCAGGGATAACACCGATCATGAACTTTTAAATCCGCTACTTTTTCCTATGAGTTGCCTGGCAGGGATAACACCAATCATGAACTCTTAAATCCGCTACCTTTTCCTATGAGTTGCTTTTGTGGGAGAGTGACTTCTTTTCCCTGACAGGCTTCAACCTGTCCAATGACCTGACAGGGGAGATCGTATTCTTTACAGATTTCAGAAATGGCTTCGACTTGTTTCGTTCCCTCAACGATGAGGCAGAAACCTGTTCCCATATTGAAAACTTCGAACATTTCGGCCTCGCTCACTCCCCCTCTATCCTGAATGAGATTAAATATTTCAGGAACGGGCTGTAGGGTATCAATGACAAAACGTATATTGTCACTTTGCACCCGGTTCAGGTTACAAAATCCTCCACTGGTAATATGGACCATTGCTTTGAGATCTATTTCTGCATCGAGCATTTCCATAACGGGCTGGACATAAATGCGTGTCGGTTCGAGCAAGGCTTCGCCCAGAGTCTGACCTAAAAATTCTTCATAATCGTTAATGCGGGATTTCTGCTCTTCCAGACTGTCTCCCAAAAGTACCCTGCGGGCCAAAGTCAAACCATTCGAATGCACCCCGCTGGACGCCAGACCTACAATCAGGTTTCCAGGTTTTATGTCGCGACCCGTATTTACCTTATCCAGAGAAACATGGCCGATGCAGGCCCCTATGAGATCTATGCCAGAAATTATTTCCTTTATTTGCGAAATCTCACCGCCGGAGATACTGATGCCCGACTGCTGGGCGCCTTCCGCCAACCCCTGACCCAATTGTTCAAACACTTCAGGGTCGGTGTGAGAGCAGGCAATATAATCCACCATGCTGACAGGGCGAGCCCCAACGCAAATAACATCGTTAACGTTCATGGCAATGCAGTCAATGCCAATGGTGTCATAACGACCGAGTAATTCTGCCACAATCACTTTTGTTCCCACCCCATCGGTGCCAAAGGCAATACCCTCGCCGTTACCCAAGTCCACAACGTTAGCAAAATAACCTATGTCTGCCGCGAGCGGGTAGCGCTCGCTGAATTTTCGTGTTGGTAAAACATGTTTGAGCAAACCAGAAAGTGCTGTTTCTGCTCCTTTACTGGAAACACCGCTCTTATCGTATTCAGAAGATTCTGACATGGACTGTCCTGTATGAAAAGTTACTCGGGCGCGTATCATATCACGCACTGGGCCCAAGAAAATTTGATTTTTTAAAGACGCCAAAAATAATTTAATATTTAAGTTGACACTTACGTAAGTTTATACTAACTTAATGAAATGATTGGAACCCTACAAGCCATGGCCGAACCAACCCGGTTCGCAATTTTGCAATTAGTGCAAAGGTCCGAAATGTCTGCGGGTGATATTGCCGGCAACTTTAAGGGTGTTACGCGTCCTGCCGTATCCCAGCATCTTGGAGTTCTCAAAAAAGCCGGACTCCTCATCGAACGGCGCGATGGAACCCGCCGTATTTATCGACTTAGCCCAGAAGGATTTGAGCCCATAAAAGCGTTACTGGAAAATTTTTGGGACCCGAGACTGGAAAAACTAAAAACTGCCGCTGAAAAAGAAGAAAAGAAAAAAAGGAGAAAACCATGACTGAAACCTATGAACTGACACGTGAAATCTTTATTCAGGCCCAACCCGAAACGGTATTTTCGTATCTTACCGTTGAAGATAAAATGAAGGAGTGGTTTGGAGAAATCGTGGAAGCCGATGCCAAACCCGGCGGCATTTTTCATGTGGGAAATAAAAATGGCACCTGCGATTGCACCGGCAAATATGTAGAACTTGTCCCGCACTCAAAAGTTGTTTTTACGTGGGGAGGTGCTGAAAAACTCGAATCCGGTGAATCAACGGTTGAAATTACTTTGCAGTCTAAAGGGGATGGCACTCAATTGACACTCAGGCATTACAATATTCGTTTAAAACCTGCGGCAGATTCATTCGGTCAAGGGTGGCGGGAACACGCCCTGCCCCTACTTCAAAGCATTTGCGAAGGTCGAAAACCAGATGGGTTATGTTTTGAGTCGGATCTTAAATGCCAAAAAAATTGATTCGTATCGCCTAGAATTTTTATTTGTTCGACCACGAGCTTCTGGTAATTCCTATACAGCAAATTACCAAATTGACGACCAAACCAATAATACCGGCATGAATGCCACTCACCCGGCCCATATCCAAAGTGATAAGGATCAGGGTTACTAACAGTCCCGCTACCAGACCTGTGATTACAGAACGGGCGCTCAATGTTCTGCTATGCACACCCAGATAAATTGCCGGTACGCATTGAATGAGAAGTTCAAACTTTAGTTTTAAAAGTTGAATCAGGTTTCCCTCATAAACCAGGGCCGCCCAGACAATCGGCATCAATATGACCCAGGTCACTGTTTTTCCGACCCGGGTTAAATGGGCCTGATTAGCATCGGGCCTGAAGGTTTTAGCATAGAGGTCGTGCGTCACCATTGAACTGATGCTAAGTAGTGCTGAGTCAGCAGTAGACATCACCGCCGCAAGTAAGGCTGAGAAGATGAATACCACCAGCCAATAGCCCAATGTAGAAGCCTGCATGATTTCAAGACACATCAATGTCAAAATGGTTTCAGAGGGAATGGGCGCACCCGCTAGGCCTGCCCCGCCCAGTTCAGGTCGGTTCGCCGCCATGAGCAGGCCGATCATCACCGATACCAGGGCCGTGGTGAGCGGCAAAAATGCCATCAATGCAAGCGAACGTTTAAGCACTCTGGCATTGCGGGCGGCATAAACTCGCTGTATGGCCTGCGGATAGATCGCCGCACCCAACCCCACCAGAACAATAAAACTGAACCAGTTTCGCACCCCCTCTGCAGAAGGAGCTTGAACTTTGTGCATTGTTTCAGGTTGGCTGGCAAGTTTCGATAACGCATCCGGGATAGATCCGAATTGGGTAAATGCCAGGACCATGAGCAGGCTGAATCCCACCAACAACATTGCACCCTGAATGGAATCGGTCCAGGCAACACTGCGCATGCCTCCCAAAGATTCGTAAACGAGCATGACCAGTGCCAGGCCCACCACTCCCACCCACATAGGCACTCTGCCTTGCGATATACCGGCAAATGCGGTTCCCAAAGTACGCATTTGCGCCAGGGTAAAATTGCACAGTGCATATACCATGATCAAGGTCACCAGTATGCGAAGAAGTCGGCTCTGATACCGATGAAAGATAAAATCTCCTGGTGTTAAGAAATTATTCTCTCGACTCAAGCGGTAAAGCCTGGGCGCAAACAACAAATAACAGACGACAATTGCAGTCATGAAATGTACGCATACGAGAAAACTTAATCCCTGGCGATAGGTCGCCCCACTGAATCCCAATAGGGTATTGCCGCTATATTGTGTTGCGTAGAGGGTTAGCACAAGAACTGTGAACCCCATAGTTCTTCCGGCAAGAAAAAAATCGTGCAGACTATTTTCCCGTCGCTGGGAATATGCATAGGCACCGATGCCAAGCAGGCTTAATACATAGATCGAGACAACGACCAAGGCACCTGGCCCGAAAGGCAGAGGCGGTGTTTCAGTCATCGGTCTCCTCTTCCATAGACTCATCTGGATCTTGCCAGACACGGAGAATTACAAAAGCGGTGAAAATGCTGGTTAGCAGGCTTGCGAGAAGCGCCAGAAGTGACCAGGCAGGGATTCCCCACCAGTTTCCCTCAATCGGCCAAATGGGGAGGAGCATGAAAAATAATACGAGCAGACCTACGCTCACCCAGGGCTTACGAATGGGGTCGACAAAAGAAGAACCATTTTCATTTTTCATATGGAATGCTTTGGACAAGACCCGCATCACGCCGAGAGAGCGTTTGCTCACCAGATGTAATATTCATTGGCCTCACTCCTGGTGGCCGCTAGGGGTAGATGCCCATAGTGTTGTAACTGGTGGCAATTTTTTCGATGGCCAGGGCCATTGCGGCAGTACGATAGCTGTCAATTTTATCCGAGGACCAGTAGCGTTCGCGAATGTCCTGAAAAGCTTTGCGCATGGTGTCATCGAGGCCAGATCGGACGAGGTCAAGCTCACTGGCACCCTGGCTGAGTTTATCTACCAGATTTTGGGGAATTTTGGTTCCAGTTGCCTCAATGGCCTTAATTATAGTCTGGCTCTGCCCTTCTTCATATCGCCTTTGCATGCGACCAAACCGAATATGGGAAAGGTTTTTGATCCATTCAAAATAAGAAACGGTCACACCCCCAGCATTAAGATAAACATCAGGAATGATGACAACCCCTTTTTCTTTTAAAATGGCCTCAGCCGCAAATGTCACCGGGCCGTTCGCGGCTTCAGCGATCAGTTTTGCTTGAATTTTACTGGCGTTACCTTGATTGATAACCGCTTCCATTGCCGCAGGAATGAGAATATCGCATTCCCTTTCCAGAAGAGATTTGCTGTCCTCAAAATATTCAGCTTTAGGGTAACCCGTCACGCCTCCCTTGTTGCCAATTTTATATTGAAACACATCGTCAACATCCAACCCATTGGGATCGTACAACGCCCCATCCCATTCCAGAATAGCAATGATTTTAGCCTGATCTTCCTGTTGAAGAATATTAGCGGTGTAATAACCCACATTGCCCAGGCCCTGGATAATGACTTTTTTTCCTTCCATCGAGTTACCCTGCAAGCCCGCCTTTTTGACATCTTCCGGGTGGCGAAAAAATTCTCTGAGTCCGAACACCACCCCTCTGCCAGTAGCTTCGACTCGCCCCTGGATGCCTCCCATGGTAACAGGCTTGCCCGTCACACAGCCCAGTTGGTTAATGTCTCCATGACGATGAGACGCGTAGGTGCTGACGATCCATGCCATTTCACGTTGGCCCGTCCCCATATCCGGAGCGGGGACATTGGTGGCCGATCCGATATAATCTTTCTGGATTAACTCGAAGGCAAAACGTCGGGTGATCCGTTCCATCTCATCACGCTCATATTTTTTGGGATCGATCAACAACCCGCCTTTGGACCCGCCGAACGGAACATCAACCAGGGCACACTTATAAGACATGAGCGCGGCCAGGGCTTCGACCTCATCCTGATTGACATTGGGTGCAAAGCGGATTCCTCCCTTTGCCGGCAATTTATGATCGCTATGGACCGCTCGCCATCCGATGAAAGTTTCAATATTTCCTTTGATTTTTACTGGGAACCGAACCTGATAGACGTTGTTCACATTCCGAATATATTTAGCCATGCCATCTTCAATATCAAGAGTGGTCATAGCTAAATCACAACACAGGTTTACACTTTCCCTAAAACTCACTTCTTTATCAGCGGGTAAAGGCATTATCAATTCCCCTAAAAAAAATTTTGAACCTAAGCTTCGGTTCGTCCATTATGGCAGAGCAGATGGTGCATTTTCAGGCCAAGCCCTAGAATGATATCTTGAAACTCCCTCAAAGTCGAGAGTGGGGAACCGATAAAAGACTATAAATCATAGATTTCAAGGTTGGAAAATGAAGCAGAAACAATTCAGGTTTTCAGTTTCAACACGGGGCCGGGGGATTTATTGCATCAGCCATGAGGTTTGCGATTGGGTGAATCGTCAAGACATTCAAACTGGTTTGGTGACGCTTTTTATCCCCCATACCTCAGCATCTTTACTAATTCAAGAAAATGCCGACCCGGATGTTCTGGAAGATTTAAACCAGTTTTTTAACCGTTTGGTTCCCGATGGCGATTCCCTTTTTAAGCACCGGGCAGAGGGTCCTGATGACATGCCGGCTCATGTTCGATCCGCACTCACCCAGACCCAGCTATCCATCCCCGTAACAGAAAATAAACTGACCCTGGGAATCTGGCAGGGAATTTATCTGTTCGAGCATCGCACCGCTCCCCACAAAAGAATGATTATTCTGCATTATGTCGGAGAATAATTTTAAATCGATAATCATTCAAGAGGTCTCAATAATTCAATATTTTAACATTCTATAATTTTTTCAAGACTCCAATTAAAAATTAGAATCTTGTTAGAAAAAAGTTAAATGCCATCAGAGTTATTGACAAATGGGTATTACCCACCTAGAATTCACCTTGCAAACCCATGAAAAACTAATAGCCAACATCTATTTATCCCTTGACGTTTATTCGCTGAATTCCAATTGCTGATCTTATGAAATTGAAATATTTTCCCACTAAACATCATTCAGAAATCCGATTAAAATTTTTTCAAATTGGACTTCTGGTTTTGATTTCCATTTGTTTTTTAATCTCTTGCGGAGATAGCGGGGAGGAAAAACCTGATCGCTCCAAAATTGAAGAGGCAAAAATAGCTTTTGACGAGGAAAATTATGACAAAGCCAAAAGTAACGTGGAATATTTTCTGGCACAATTCCCGAAAGACGTTGAAGCCCTGTATTTTTACGCACAAGTGCTGGTCGAGACCGACCAACTTTTAAAAGCTCGAGAAAAAGCCAACGACATTCTGGAAATTGACCCCAGCTTACCAGAAGCCAAGGCAATTTTGGGCGAGGTACATTATAGGCGCAAAGAATTTAATGAAGCTCTTGATTTGTCGCGGCAAGCTCTAAAGATAAACCCAAAATTGCAAGTCCCTTACCGGGTGATCGGTGAAATTTACCTGCGAAAGGGGCAGATTAAGGAAGGTATCAAGGTCTTATCTGAAGCGCATAACTTAGCGCCCACCGATGTAGAAACCATCAAAAGATTGACCGCAGGGTACCTCAAAGATAAGGATTACGTTACCGCCAAAAAATATCTGGATATAGCAATGAAACTGGACGAGCACGTGCCCGGCATTCATTACAACCTCGCGGTAGTTTATGCTAATCAGGGCGAAGGACAAAAAGCCATGGAACACATTGACCTTGCCCTGGAATACTATCAGAAACTGGAGACTTTTTTCTGGACTGGAAAAGCCCGGGACATGAGAAGATTGATTGTCAAAAAATTCAAAATAAAAGAATAGTTCCTGCCTATTTCTCTTTCCTAAAACATTAAAGCTTTCATTTTACCCTACCGTTAAGTCCCTTATCAGAACTCGTTGGATAGGTCAGCTTTGGACCTAAAGTTGATGTATTTTTTTCAACTGACGAACAAATTTAGAAAACCGGGGTTTAAACCACTAAGGAGGGAAATCGTGACGATACGGGATTCGAACTATCAGGTTATAAATATGTGTGACTTTTGTGCGGAAGAGTTTGGAAGTTGCGGAGCCAGTCCGCTATTCAGTTACGAAATTGATATTGAAAAGGTCTGCCCAAATTCTTTAAATTCAGTCGTAGCTTGCGACAAATATGAAAATCCTGTTAACGTAATTTTAAACAGCAATTAAGATAAATGGGCTTAAAAAATAATCGGTATTGCCTACTGATTATCCTGTTCAACTTTTTTTAAGCAAACCAACGATAGCAAGCACAGCCATAATAAACCCAAACAGGGTGTAGACGTAGAGACCCATGCTGGTATTGCCCAGCATATCAATAAAATAACCTCTATTGAAAATAAACCCCCAGAAAAAAACAAACGCGTAGGATATCAACAGGCCCAGTTTGTGCCGACCAAAAAGCAAACAGAGGGTTAACATCAAGGCAAAAAGAAGGACTTGGCCCAATGGAACTGATAAGGTTTTATCGGAAAGAAAAGCTGTTATAGGATCTTGAAAATCAATAGGCATACAATTCTCTTGTTATTTATCCTGTCCAAAAAACAGCATCTGTTTTTATTAATACTATAGGACTCTTGCTTCCCAAAATCCAGTTGAATTGGTGAGAGACTTGAAAAACCATTTCAGCTTTCCATGCTGGGAAGGGAATAATTCGAGGCCTTGACCGTTGCAGTCTGGTAAATGAATCCACCCCCCGGTTTATTGAGTTCTCCTTGAAAAAAGATAAACTCAAAAATTTCTTTGGCCCGTTCTGCATCTACAACTACGGTCAATATATCCTGCTCAGACCAGGCTCCATAATCCTTAACGCTTTCAACAGTACGCAATCCCCTTCCAGTATGAACATTGGTTGAATCAATATTCTTTTCGGTATGCAACATTTCTCCAAGTCGGATACCCGCTCCTTTTGGCAGAAAACAGGTGATGCGCTTAATATTTTTACTAATATTATTTTCCATAAGATTTCAGTTTAATAGTTTTTAGGATTTTTCCTGGTCTTTTTTATCCTTGTCGACTGAAAACTTTCCCAAAACATCCGGCGGGATAAACGTAGCCGCTTTTTCCAGTGATGTAATATACATAATCCCCATTCCCGGAGTATCGAGGTTTCCAGCCAGATACATTCGTTCAAAAACACGTTCCACCTGTTCTTTGGAGACTACAATATCGATAACCTCTTTTTCTACTTCCACAGCAACCCCCAGAATACCAAGCCGCTCCCTTACTCCCATACCTCTGGCAAAATGAACAGTCGCTCCCTGGGCTCCCGCTTCACGGGCCGCCTGAATGATCGCATCAGCCACCCCCCGCTGAACAATACAGGTGATTAAGGCAATGTCTGTTAAAACCGTTATCTCTCTCAGGCTCATGCAACCGCCTCCTGTCCTTTCAAAAGATTTATCCTTTTCAAATTGGCTCTCCGAGTCTTGAATTGAATCCAGATACCCATGATTAACACTGACAAGATTGGACAAATAGAAGCCATGGATAGAATGCCAAAGCCTTCGACAGCCTGGACGGCATTACCAAACCCTATACCCATCGCTAATACCAGAGGAACGGTGACCGGTCCGGTTGTCACCCCGGCACTGTCCCAGGCCACATTAACAAATTCTTCTGATGATACTATAGTAAGCACTATAGCGAGGGCATAAGCGGGTAACAAAAAATAAGAAATAGGAATTTCAAAAATAATTTTCAATACACCCAGGCTGATACCAAATCCAACGCCTGTTGAAACCGACATCATGAGCATACTTTTTCGAAACACGCCATTGGTGAGGTTTTCTACAGTTTGCCCCAGGGCATTTAATGCCGGTTCAGCCAGGGTTGCTCCGAAGCCCAGTATCCACGCAAAAAACAAGGCAATAAAAACTCCCAATGAATAGGAGTACAAAGGGGAGCCTTTCACATTTTCCAATGCGGAAAAAGCCGCCGGCACAAAACTTCCTGATTGGCTTCCCAATTTGGCGAGACCATAACTCAAGCCAATATTGAACACGATCATTCCGATTAAAGAAAGGCAAAGACCATAGGTAAGAATTCCCGGTTCATGGATTTTTTCCCGCAATACCAGCTTGAGAACCAAAAACAAAAAGAGAACCAAAGGAATAATGGATCGAGCCCCCGAAATAATTTCAGCATAAGGGGTCTCCCAACTAGAATTTGCCTGTGCCATCACTACTTTGCTCGCCTCGATAATAGATTCTGGACTGGTGACCATTGATACATATATTGCAAGACTCATCACTCCGATAATAGGAAACAGCGATGCCAGAGTTACAATGCCAAAGCCAGATAAAGAAGAATTGCCTTTCCCTGCCGCAGACGCAATACCTATTCCCAGAGACAAAACAAGTGGAACGGTCACCGGACCTGTGGTCACCGCTCCACAATCCCACGCCAAGCCCAGAATTTTGGTTAATTCCGGGTCCATCATGCAAAATATGGTTAGCCCCAAGGTAGGGAACAGGGCACCGTAAATCATGGGCTTCAGGCTCCAACCGTTGAGAAAACGCAAAGTACCCAAAACTGCCGCCAGCCCAACTCCCACACCGACGACCAGCACCAGAGAGCCTGTCCAATTATTGAGCAACGTATAAAGATAAGGTGCTTTGCGCACATCAACGATAGATCCAACTGCCTGAAGCGCTCCGATCGCTGGTTCTGCAAAGGTCACTCCAATACCTAATAAAAAAGCGATGAATAAAACAACTTCAAGTCTGGATTTTTTTGGCAGGGTATTTCCAATCACTTCACCAAAAGGCATGAGTCCCAGTTTCAGCCCTTCCAGAAAAATCATCAAACCCAAAATCACAGCCAACAACCCTGCTGTGATGACCCCGTGTTCCAAAACATTTTGACGAAGAATAAAAACCTGGAAGAGGAAAAGGTAAACCGCTAGAGGAACAACGGCCTTAATCTGATTTAACAGTCGCATTCCCACATACGGCCCGAGAAGCCGATAAATATCAATACCCCGAAGTTGTAGCTTTTTGGGGCAATAAGGAATTTCCTCTCCGCTCTCATTTCTGGTAAGCGGGGGCGTTAGCAAATTATAGGAAAGGGAATTTTGTTTAAGACTAACCTCTCTTACAAAGTCCCCAAATCGGATTTTACCAGCCATATAATTTATCCAAATTAGTTAACTAGAATTTCGACTCCATACTTATTAGAGTTAGCGAAGTTAAATATATTCCATTCAAAATCATTTTTCCTCTTTTTTGGCGAGGACAATTACCCAGATGGAATGAAGTCTCGCTTATAAATTTAGACCATCCATTTTAATCCTCTTATCAGCCACTTCGGATAATGTTTTTCGGATTTCAGGATTTCTCTCCAAGAATAAATTAAAATCAGTGTCACTGAGGACAAGCAGGTCACAAAAACTCAAAGCTTTTATTGAAAAAGTTCTTGGTTGTTTTTTTATCAATGCAATTTCACCAAAAAATTCTCCACTTCCTAAACAAACGGGTATGGGTTGAACCTCCACCTCAACGCATCCAGAAGAAATAAAATACATGGAATGTCCAATTTCACCTCCTTTTAAAATTATCTCACCGGGAACAGCCAACATCGGTTTGAGGAGGCGCGATATATGATCTATACGATCCGGAGGAAATTTGGCAAATAAGGGAACTTTTCGTACCAGCTTTTCTGGCTCCAATTGAAGATCCAGTGTTGGGCGGGGCTGGGTTTCCCGCATCCTGATTTCCAAATCCTCCTCCAGATTTTTAAAGACCTCTCCGCTGATAACCGTTTCTTTACGTAACTGCTCATATTCCGCTTCCTGAATCCTGATCGCCACATGACTCAAATAACGTTTTTGCAACATTAGAAAATAATCTGGATATTGCAATTGAAGCATGTCCAAAGCCTGCTCTGTCTTTTCGAGACGGGTTTCGATTAAATTCTTTAAAGTGCTCCCGGCTTTATTTCCAATTAGGGATTCTATTTGAGGCAGTGCGGTTAACAAATTATCTTTCATCACCGTTTGGCTAGCGATCAGAATTTCGAATCGATCCGCTAATTGCGTTGAAAGCCCTTTGCCATACCCAAACCTGCGATGGAAGATAAGCGCTAAATGAAACCGCCAATTAAATTTTAAAATATTTAGGGAAGATTTATGATAACCAGCGCTTCCAGTTTGCAACCCGTCCAGCATATCTTCCACTTGCGATATAAGACGACGGACAATATAGGTAGATATAAAACCTTCTTCAAATTGTTTCAGGTATCCTGCTTTTTCAAGTGCGCATAAATCAAAAAGGCCTACCCGAACCCAATCGTTTTCAGAAAGCTCCCTGGACTTAGCCAGTAAAATATCAACCGCTTCCTCTTCCTTCTGGTATTGCTTAATGATTTCATCAGAAAGTTCAGATTTTATATTGTGGCTCAGAGCTTTCTTCTTCAGAGAATCTTGACTTTTAGTCAATGAATGCTTCAGAGCCCGGCTTCGAATGATCTGATCGGCAGGATCTAACTGATCTAATCCAAACAGCTTCAGGACTGCGCCAATTGATGTGGCATTGACAAGTAAGGTGAATAAAACAAACCCTGTAACTAAAACTCCAATAAATCTATGTATTTCTGGGGAGAACGTCACATTTTCCATAATCGATAATGCTAGTGCCAAAGAAACTGCCCCACGCAGGCCACCCCAAAGCATGACCGCCTTATAAGCAGTATTTATTTTTGCGGTTGCATGGAAACTCTCAAAAAGAGGAAGCACACCAAAGAGGATCAAAGCTCGCGCACCAAAGGCCGAAAGAATTAATATTCCCAGCAAAATTGATTCGTGCAGACTAATGCTTTCCATGATTTTTGGAACAACCATTCCCACCAGAACAAAAATGACAGAATTAGCCCAAAAGGCAAAATGGTCCCAAGTTTCATGCAGTTTTTTCCAAGTTTCTGGAGAAAGGGTTGCATGACCAAATGAGCCCACGACCAGGGAAGCACCCACAACAGCCATGACTCCTGAAACATGAAGATAATGCTCTGCAAGAATAAAAGAAAAATAGGCCAGCGATAAGGTAAGAGTAATTTGGACCAACGGGTATTTTCCCATCCGGGACAAAAATGAACAGAAAATATAACCCATTGCCAAACCCACAAGAATTCCAAGAATAAAAACTTTTAAAAAAGATTGGATTCCGAAAAAAATATTTACGTTAGAATTTCCTGACAACATTGCCGCTAAAATTCCGAACAAAACTATTGCCGTTGCATCGTTGAACAGGCTTTCACCTTCTACCAGCACCGACAATCTTTTTGGCGCTTGAAGGTCTTTAAATATTGCCATAACGGCAACAGGATCGGTTGCAGATACTATAGCCCCTAACAGCAGGCATACGATGAGCGAAACACCCGATACCCAGTGAAGCACATAGCCCACCATAAAAGCTGAAATCAGAAGCCCAATTACGGCGAGCAAAAGAATTGGGACAATGTCATCCATCAACCGATGCGCATCTATCCCCAATGCGGCTTCAAAAATTAAAACTGGAAGAAAGATGAAAAGGACGGCATCGGAAGAAATGCTGAAGGAGTTCAAACTACCGAGAAAATCATGGATGATTCCAAGTTGCCGCAGGTCAATTCCCCATTCAGCGAAATAACCAAGAAGACAACCTGTGACAGCCAACAGAACTGTGTATGGAATATTAAGACGGTGAGAGGCTGGATACATAAGGACAGCCAGCCCTAACAAACCACTAAGGCCTAATACGGGTAACCAGATTGGATCCACGGGGCCTCCCAAATTTGCCACATCAAACTAAATTGTCCGAACCCGGCTACCTGAATAAATCAGGCGGGGGAAAGTTGACCTTAATGTTTAATAGATTTGACCCAGTTTAAAATATTCCACCCAATTTCAGGTTTGCATATTTTCCGGAGATTTTATTTTGCGCTATTCTTGCAGTAGCTCTTAAAAACCTTTCAGTAATCCCTTGCGAATAAAGATCACCACCACAAGAAATGTGAGAGAAAGTACCCAAATAACCAGATAGGTCACCATAGATTGGTTAGCCTTTTGTTTTTCCAGCCAGCTACGCGGTTTCACCCCACGAACCCAAAACACAATCTTTGCGGCCAAATTCACACACACAATGTTGACCGCCAAAAGCAAGGCCGCACCCACCGCCAGTTTGGATTGCCCCGCGCCAATCATGAGTCCTAAGGTGGCCGTTGGAGGTAACAAAGCCACCGCCACCATCACTCCTACCAGCACACTTGCCAGGCCCGTTGTCAAAGAAATCACAGCGGCGGCTCCAGAAGCCAACGCCAGGGCCACCGAATCCAACCCCACATCCGTACGAGCCATCAATTCATGACTATCCAAATTGAATGGATATATCATTCCCAAAACCACTGAAAGTGATAATGCCAAGGCAATGCCCACTATCGTGGTTTTTATCGCTTTCCACATCAGGGGCATATCGCCTAAAGCCGCCCCCAACGCCAAGGCAATATTTGGTCCTAATAGCGGTGCAATAACCATAGCTCCTATGACTACTGCAACATTATCTTCCAACAAGCCTATGGCAACGACCACCGTAGATAGAAAAACCAGTAAAAGATAGGTTGAATCAGAGTGGGCGTTTTTGACAATATCGTTATACAATTCCTCTCTTGTGGTAGAGACCGTATTCTTTGCTTCCGCATCAGCAGTTTCAGTTTCCTTCCTTGGGAGAACGGCTTCCAACGTTAGGACAAGAATTTTTGAAGACTCCCCCAATAAACCCTGCAAGGCATCTAACACCGACTGCCTGTTTTCATCGCTGACAAGCATCCGGATCAACTGCCTCCCCTCTTCATCGGGGGAACCTACCCAATTGACCTCAGAATCGTGTTGCTCCGCGATACTTGTTACCGGCTTCAAATTCTGAGCAGAAGTGATCACTTCAATTAATTTCATAAAATTTTATAAATCCTTGAGGAGTGAGTGAAACGATTTAACCCTCTTAATCAGTCGAACTAGTTTTTACCTCATTTCCACCGAGGTTAGTCCGGTCAATTCATCTTTTTGGTTTGCAGGTTGGCAATATTACGCAAGACCTGTTCATTGCATTGCACGCAAAAATGCCCTTCTCCTGAAAATATCCAACATTCCTCTTCAACCCAATCCTTGGCTTCTTCTTTGGTTTCACAAAATTTTCCCAACTGCACACAATCTTCAGAAATTTTAATCATGCAGGGAACCGCAAATTCCCCTTTTTCATTCTCTATATATGGAAGTTTGTCTGACATTGTATTTCCCTGTCATATTAGAGGCACCCCTAGTTTTAAAATACAACGGGGTCCTCATAAATTATTCATCCGGACGGCTTTGGATTTTACAACAGCCCATTTCCCTCCGATAAAGATCAGATGATTATAGTAAACCCTGCTAAATTATTAAAGCTTGGAGCCCTCTCAATACCGAAGGAAGTAATGGAATCCTTGCCAAGCCCTTCTGGATCAGGTAGAAATGGGTAACAAATTCAATACTTACATCAGCAAACACACCATGCCAATTATCATACAAAATTTGTTTAGCCGTAAATTAATCACTCTCGCTCTTTTACTTTTTTTCTGTAGTTGCGGAGAAAATAGTGACCCCTCGGAGAATCATTCTTCGCAATCTAAAAATCCTCAGGAACTGATCCTCAATGCCGCTGAAAGACAAAGAATTGGAGATTATGACGAAGCTATTACTATTTTGCGTCGGGTGCTGGAATTGGACCCGCAACTTGTTTCCGCTTATATTCAGATGGGGCAGGTCTATGGTGAATCAGATCAAAGAAATGAAGCCATTGAGTCTTTTAAAAAAGCTCTTGAGATCGAACCCGAAAATTTGCAAGCTAGATTAGGAATAGGAGATATTTATTCGAAAATGACGCGGAACGATTTAGCCGTAGCGGAATTTTTAAAGGCCGAATCCCTACAACCGAATGACAAAGAAATTCTTTTTAAAATCGCATTGGAATACTGGTACCACCAGAAACTCAATGAAACAGCCGAATATTACAACAAGGTACTCGCGATTGATCCTGACCACACACAGGCTCATCTGAATTTAATAAGTGTCTACGAAAAACTACAGGACTGGGACAACGCATTGAAGGAGATTTATATCTCTAAACAGCTTGGAAAGAAAAATAATAATGCCCAAACCATTGCCATCGCTGAAAGAAAGTTGTTATTTATAAAAGGTCGAATGAATATGACCGATGAAGAATACAAGAGAAAAAGCCAACCACCGTTTGAATAAAAATAATTATTTTTCTGTGGCCTTATGAATATTTTCTTTTAATGAGGAAGATTTATTCGGAGTGGGATCAATCAGGGGCCAGATCAAAATAAATATAATAAATCCGGCGACCAAAATTCCAATCGCGGAACCAATCCAGTCCATCAGGCCGTATTTTTCTTCTTTATCACTCACAATAAATTTTCTGACACAAGTCCTTTTTGATACAGCAGAAATAAAATTCTCATGGTGAGAATTGTTCATAAATATAAATTTTATTATCCCATCGACATGCCACACATAATTTTTTTATTAATTTGTAGCCTGGAATGTTATTTACCAGATCACCTAAGATTAAAAAATCAAAATTATTTTCGGTAAGAATATTATCTTTTAAAGGATCAAGTCTAGAGGAAATAAGCTCCACTTCGGCTTCTTTTTCCTCAAATAAATAAATTAAATTAGTTTTGATTACTAAATGGTTAACGTAAATTTTATTTGCATGATTGGATACTAGAAAGGAGGACAATGCATCTGCCTCCATGGCATATTTTTCGCCAATCTTCATATGCGTATTAAAATTGAAAATCAGAAATCCCATCAAAAAAATAGCACTGCTACCAAGCAACACTTCATTTTTATCTACCGACAAACTCTTCATTAAAGATCCCAGCAAGAACAAAACTGGTATTACCAAGTAAACCCAATCCCTTGGACGCGCAACAACAGAATGAAGCAATAATATTATTGGACATATGTAAATAATATATGATGCCAAACCATTCCCACTACCAAACCTTGGCTTCATTAAAAGAAATATGCTTAGGAATACAACCAACAACAAAACCCATTCGGAATAAAAAAGGAATCGAGCAGTTTCTGCAAAATGCCCATACAACAAATTCAACACCTCCACCCTTGGTATTGGACTAACGCGCTCATTAGCGGATATTGCACTGAAACCAGAAACAATAAAAAGTGGGGAATACAATAAAACAGTTATGCCCCCCGTTATAAATACAGAAGTAAAAAAGATTTTCAGTTGTTTGATATTCCTACGGCAAAGAAGGGTGAGTACCAAGAAAGTTGTGAGAGCAAAATAAGAGTATAAAAAAGATGGTTGGCTATAAAGGCCCATTACGGCCCCAAACGATAAGTAAAACCCATATCGCTTGATATCATCAGAATTCGCAGACTTAACAATCTGAATTGCCCCATAAAAACAAATAACAAAGGACAAGGTAACCAAGGCGTAGCCACGAGCTTTATGTCCATAGTAAAGCATTGGATTCAAAAAACTAAATATGGACACCAACCAAAGTGCAATCCTATCATTAAAAAATCTTCTAAAAGTTAAATAAAATGCAAAAACGGAAACTGTTCCAATAACTATACTTGGAAGTCTTAAATTGATGGTTTGGTTAAATGGAAAATAATACGTTAAGTTGGTGAGGACAGAATTTAGCACATGGTTATTGGGTGCCGGGTAGAATGATATTGAGGTTAAAAACCCTCTTGTCGTAAAATAAATATATGTCCACGCCTCATCATAACCTACTGGATAACCCGAAGCGTAATACAATCGGGTAATTAAACCTGCCATAATTACCATGTACGCAATTTGTAGATATTTTTTATCAATTAATCTGAAATCAGCCAAAATGTCCGACCACGTAGAAACTATTTCTCTTGCGCAACGATCAAGGTTGCTTGCAAACATAAAAATCATGACACCCATAATTACAGACAAAAGGGGAAATAATTTTATTCTAAAAAATATTTTTGGGGTGAGTATGCTTCGGAATTCACCTTCGGGATCGGATATCCCCTTAACACTTGACACACTAACAAAATCGGATACCGTAGCGATGAAACTATCGTACGATATTGATAAAAAATAGGACCCAATAATAATGCCAAACAGCGCAAGGACTAGACCTATATATTTAATAAAAACCATACCTCCCCCTAATTTGTAAGCGACCGCATGTTGAGCGCCCTACCCACATTATTTTAAGCTTCGTAATTCTTAGCATCTTCTTTTTAATGGTCATTGTCGTTATTTTTTATCAACGAACAAAGGCTTGAAGGAATCCAACGGGGGACCTGTCGCATGTACTCCCTATAGGGTTCGCCAAACCTTCTTTCCAGGTCGGGTTCCTCCCAAACTGGAATTAAAATCAGGCACAGCCCTATAAAAATCAGCAACCATATCCCCAATGGGAGCGAGCCAAAAATCAAGGCTTCTCCTAATAAAACCAGCCAGACTCCAACCATCATAGGGTTGCGCACCCATACATAGGGTCCCAGGATTACTAGTTTTTTGGGTGGATCAAACGGGGCCGGGGTTCCTTCACCCTGCTCGGTGAATAGTGAAACCGTTTTCCAGCATAGTCCAACTCCAACAAAAACCAACAACGCTCCTGCCAAAAACCGAACTTCACCAAAACTATACGGAAAACGATGCAACATTCCGCCGGGGCGAGAACACCAAATCAAAAACGCAGGGATCACCCCCATCACATTCAACGGAAAAATTACAAAAGCTTTAAATAAAGAAGGAGAATACTTCATGGAACCGGGAATATTTTTAAAAACCCTTTACCTGCTCTAACACTTAACCGTAATCGAAGACCATCAACACCATAAAACCAATGGTGACAATGGCTGAAAACCAAACCATAAATTTAAACATAAGCCATCACCTGACAGAAATGAATACAAACATATAAATTCATAAAAACCAATATCACTAGGGTTCTTTTACAATACAGGTTGCCCCTAAATAATTTTTTTCTATTCCCTTTTCATGCAATTTATTATTGGGTAAATTCCAGATACCATATGAATCCAGCAGAAGGGAATAATATTTCCGCTCCTGCCAAATAGGAGAATTTTCGTTAATACAAAATTGAACCTTCAAGTTTGCTGTGGCCCGGTCTCCAAACCTGCGAGTCGCTATTTCAGGATAGATGCCCGAAGCATCTTCTGAATTGACAATATCCATAATAGGCTTGCCAATAATCTCTTTTGCATCAAACCCTAAAATGGAATAAAACTTTGCATTAGCCATTGTTATTTTCCCTGCGGCATCTAAACAAAAAACCCCGCCGGAAGATTTCTCCAGAATGATCCGGTATTGGTTTTGACTCGCTATCAACTCATCATTTTGATCCAGCAATTTCTTATTCAAGCTTACTTGCTCTTGAACCATTCTCTCTAATTTCAGGTGCGTTCGAACCCGGCTAAGAACCTCTTCTCTTTTAAACGGCTTGATGATGTAGTCCACACTTCCTACCTGAAAACCACGAACAATATCTTCCAGTTCCGTTTTCGCCGTAACAAAAATGACCGGAATACTACTTGTTTTCGGGTTCGCCTTTAACCTTTCACAGGTTTCAAATCCATCAATTCCTGGCATCATCACATCCAACAAAATCAAATCTGGCCGGTTTTTTCCTACCAAATTTAGGGCGGTTTCACCATTCATGGCAAAATATATTTCGTAACCTTCTCCGCTAAGAATACCTCGTAACACATCGATATTGGCGGTGGTATCATCAACCACTAGAATTTTCATTCCAACTATATCTGTCATAAGAATAAAGAGTCGGGAGTAATAATCAGCATTGCTTTTGATATTCTCTCTATTCTAATCGTTTACAGGAACTTCTTCAGCGGTTTTTTTTTATATGTTGGGAATATTTCCTAAAAATCAACCCGAGGAGGCATTCGGTCTGGATAGTGTATCCGTGTCTATAGATGAGGAGGAAGTTCTGTTCTGCAGTAAAAGTGTGCCCCCCTTCCCGAATGAAGGGGGGAATTTGTTTTTTATGTAGCCTGCCAGATTATTTTAAGCACTTGCTACCGATCTGGGAGCTCGGCTTTTAAATCGAGTTCTTTTCCCGGGTTTTGCTGAAAAGAATTTCTTCCGGTTTTGGTTTTTTGCCGGTTTGCCGGAAGACCCGGCTGAAGAGGGGCTACCATTGCGCCTGCCTGTAAATTTTCTACCCGTTCCAATTCCACTTGTTCGCTTTGAAGCAATAGACTCTGAATGATAAGGATGGTCATCCACCACACTTACTGTTCTATTAATGGTTTTCTCAATTAGACGCAGATAGCCTTTTTCCCCGCCATCGCAGAAGGAAAGGGCAACACCAACCGCCCCTGCCCTTGCAGTTCTTCCCACACGGTGGACATAGCTTTCAGCCTCATTGGGCAGTTCATAGTTGATGACATGGGTGATTCCGTCCACATCCAAACCCCGCGATGCGATATCAGTAGCCACAAGCACCTGTACTTTTCCCGCACGAAACCTTTGTAGCGCTTCCATACGTGCCGACTGGGATTTATTACCATGTATCGCGTCCGCCTTAATTCGGGCACGACTTAAGTTTTTGACAATTTTGTTCGCTCCATGCTTGGTGCGAGCAAATATCAATGCTTTTTCGATACTCTCATCTTGTAGAACAGATTCCAGCAAAGCCCCTTTGTTTTCTCGATCTACAAATAAAACACGTTGATCAATTTTTTCCACGGTGCTGGCTGGAGGATTAACAGAAACTCTTACTGGGTCATTGAGGAAATTCTTCGTCAATCGTACAATCTCATCGGGGAGTGTAGCTGAAAACAGCATCGACTGACGATCTTTGGGTGTCATCGCATAAATTTTCTTGATGTCAGGCAGAAAACCCATATCCAACATGCGATCTGCCTCATCAAGGACAAGTACCTCAATATTGTCCAGACGAAGGTGTCTCTGCTGATACAAATCTATCAGCCTGCCAGGAGTAGCAATCAAAATATCTACTCCTCGCTTTAAAGCATTAATTTGTGGTTTCAAACTCACCCCACCAAAAATGAGCGCCTGCTTTAATTTCAGGTGCTGCCCATATACCCTAAAACTATCGCTGATTTGTAAGGCCAGCTCACGAGTGGGTGTTAGCACCAGCGCACGCGGGTTCTTGGAGCCGGAAGCTGAAGGCTTCTCTGACAAGAGGTGCAATATTGGCAAAGCAAAGGCCGCTGTTTTCCCGGTCCCGGTTTGAGCGCACCCTAAAAGATCCCGCCCCTGCAAAAGGTGCGGAATGGCCTGGTGCTGAATCGGCGTGGGAATTGTATACTTCTCACTACGAACAGCACGGCAAATTGGGTCACTAAGGTTGAGAGCATCAAAGCTCACGGTTGTTGATTTCATTAACATATTTTTTCCTTTAGGTGGATATGTGCAGGCTCATTAAATAGAGCAACAGACAGTCCATTAGATCGAGCTCAAAACCTATTTTTGAGAACTTGAACTATAATTGATAAAAGAGGATTTGAGCTTAAATGAGAAAACGGGGGAGAAAATCAGACAACCGGGGTTCCGGGAGGCTACTCTATCAAAAACATTACCAGTTTCGGCAATACACCTGTCATTCTCTAGACGGCTAAATCGCTTAAAGTATTTTTGTATTATAAAACAGGGACTTATTAAAAGCCAGCTCTTTTTTTAACGATGTAGAAGAAGGCTTGTAACATCCCGGATGTGCTCAGCAATTCATCTTTGGCTAATGCTTACAATGATTATTTGCCCCAAATGCCAGTTTGAACAACCCGGATCAACAAACTGCGAACGATGCGGTGTGATTTTTGCCAAATACCAATCCTATCTGGATCGATTGGAAAAAGAGGCTCTTGAAATCACAAAAAATGAAAATGATATTGCAAACGAAGACAAAATTGATGGTGAAAAAATAAAGGTCTTTTTTCCTTATCTATATCTACCCTGGAAACCGATCACAACCCCCGCGTTTACTTTTCTTACCGTTTTGTTTTTTCTTCATTTAATATTTTTCCCCAAAACAACGCTATATAGGGACTGGTCATTTTTTACCGGCATGATCCATAATGTAAATCTCGTATTTCATGAGGCGGGGCACCTCCTCTTCGGCTTTTTTGGCAACGATACCCTGATGACTCTTGGAGGAAGCCTGAATCAATTGCTCATACCTTTTGTTGTCTTCGCTTCCTTTTTCTATAACAGGGATAGAGCGGGAACAGCCTTTGCGCTGATTTGGTTCTTCGGTAACTTTATTGATGTGAGTATCTATATGGCCGATGGGCGGTTCTTAAAACTTCCTCTGATCGGGGGATTGGATATGGAGGCCCACGACTGGCGCATTCTATTCAATCGCTTTGATTTATGGAGCGTTGACCAGGTACTCTCAAAAATAATATTTTATTTGGGCTGGTTAGGCATTTTTCTGACATGGATATGGCTATATAAAAATTGGCGCAACTACCCCAAATAGCCTTAAAATGGACTTGAAAATGTCAGCAACTTAAAGGAAACTTTAAGAGAGGTTTTATAAAAAAACTTTCAAATGGAGAAGACCATGACAGGACTTCCACAATCTGAACACCCAAAAGAAAAGCTAGGGGATTTCATGACCACCCCTGTTATCAGCATAGATGTGAATGCTAACGTTAAAGAAGCCGCGCATTTAATGGATACGGAAAATGCCAGCGCCATTCTTACAACTGAAAATGGGAAGCATGTGGGAATCATTACAGAAAGGGATTTTACACGCAAAGTAGTTGGAGCAGGGCTTCCGTTATCCACTCCCGTTTCTGAAATTATGAGCTGTCCGCTTTATACTCTGGACCGCAACAACCATATTCTTGAAGCCGCAGAATTTATGGCTGACCGTAATACCCGACATATCACAGTCACAGATGAAGGCAAGGTGGTGGGCATTATCACAGTAAAAAATACATTTGCCTATTACATGACTCTGTTTGGCCTGGAAAGCTACGACCCCACTACCAATGCAGATTGAGATTTTTCCTCAACTGGCAAGAACCTGCTCTCTAGCAGGTTGGTTGTAGAGGCCATCTTCATCCCTTCTTCTATTGTTTTTAATCGATACGGTTGAACACCAGTCTTTGCCTACGTTTCCTTCTCGTGTCATATTAAACTTTTTCACCTCATTACATTTTGGGCAGAGAATAGCAATATTCTCCTCCAAGGCACGGGAAACCAGGAACCTCACTTCAGACGAACATTTTTCGCAACAATAAACAAACGAGGGCATATCAGAAATTCTGCAAGAAAACTACGAGGGCAAATATAAAATCTAATTACTAAACTAATTTCATCTTCAATATAATTTTGGTGGTGCAGGAAATCAAGCTTATCATTAAAAAAAAGGAAAAAAATTCAGAAATTATTGGAATTAAATGAGTAACTTTTTTCAAGAAAGCCGTACAAAATGGTAGAAACTGCAGAGCTGGTAAAAACTTTTGTAATTTTACTTGCCATCATAGATCCCATCGGCAATCTTCCTGTTTACATTTCCCTGACCTCAGATAAAACCGATGCAGAACATAACTCCATAATTTTTAAAACCTGTTGTGCTTCGGTAGCGGTATTAACCTTTTCTTTTTTATTCGGTAAATATATTGTTGTTTTTTTCGGCATTCAAATGCCGGCCTTCAAACTTATAGGAGGAGCTTTCCTGATCTATATCGCTTTCACCATGCTTACAAATAGCAAAACTTCATTTTTATTTTCTGAAGAAAGGGAAAGCAATAGTGACATTGCCTTTATGCCGCTGACTTTCCCCCTGTTTATTGGACCCGCCGCTATAAGTTCTGTAATCATTCAATCCAATGAATTTACCCTTTTGTCAGCAAAACTAATTTCCATTGCAGAATTTGTCCTGATAGGCATTTTGATCTGGGTCTCTTTAAAGCTCGCGAACAGGATTTTAAGGTTTCTGGGCAAAGCGGGAATCAGATTCATTACTCAGGTTATGGGTCTGTTGCTGGGTAGTCTGGCAATAGGGATCATCGCCGATGCATTAAAAATTCTTCTTCCAGGTCTGTCTTGAGCCTGCTCTGAAAAAAATTAATATAACTCTGGGAAAATGGATCCAATTACTTTTACCACTATAAGCTTCGTTGTTATTGTTCTTCTTGCCTTTTTGGTGAATTACCTGCTTGAACCCAATATCCGGAAAACTTCCACCAATGTTGTTTATTTCGCATTTGCCCTAGTTTTGATTTTCTCTAGTTTTAAAATGCTTTATACCGGTGAAATGGGAACGTTTAATATCCAGAAAGGCGAAGCAAAAATATTTATGGGATCTCACCCCCTGCAATTCTGGGGAAGCCTGATATTCCAATTGTGCTTAGGCAGTTTCATTCTTTACTCTGTCTATTTGAGAATAAAAAAGGATCAATGAGGGTAAAAATCTTATAAAATACGCATTATATACCGCATGTGAATCGGGAGAGACAGGGTGACCGACCAAGTATTACTGGAAATGCTCAAGAAATTTAATAAAAAGCAATCAGCAAAATTCCCCATTTCAATTTCTGTTTTGCGGCAAGTTCCGTTTTTTACTGATTTTTTTTCGGAAAATGAGGAAATATTAAAAGAATTATCCCAGCTCGCCGACCCGGATAAAAACTCCTTCATCCGCTACAAAAACTTTAAGCCAAAAGAAATCATTGTCCATCAGGGCGATGTTGAAAACACCGTTTTCTGGTTATTAAAAGGCACTGCCGTCATTCGCTCCGGCGACAGGATTCTCATCCATATCAAACCTGTCACCTGTTTTGGCGAGCAAACGATTGTGGGTTCTCAGGGCCGGACCGCTACTGTAGAAGTGACTGAGGATAGCGATGCCGATGTGGTGGAAATTGACTGGAGTATTACTGAACTGGATGATGGATTGAGGAGCAGGTTTCTCGAACTACTCCTGAAAAGCACAACCGATAAATTGAAAACCGCTTATATGATCTCAGACAGAATGTGGAAAGGTGCCCGCGATCAAAATACCGCCTATAAAAAAAGGATTCATGGGCTCAAAACTGAAAATGAAATACTGAAAACTATGAATAACGCCTTGAAAGAAAAACTGGGCTTATAACAACAAGGAGACCACTTGGTAAAATGATCTCGTTACTTAATTCTTCAACCTGCACCCATAGCTGGTTAACCCTTGTTTAATCAGAAGTTTTTGCGAGTGTATTGCCAATTTTTGCAATGGGTGGCACAATCATTTTATGATTCATGCATGGAAAGTCCTAGTTGCCACTTTTTTATTTCTTCTAATTTTGGGAGCGGTGCCGGTTTTTGCCGGAGTCGATAAAAATCCCCTCACCACAAACACTCTTCCCCCTCTCTTTGAAGATCTAAGCCCTACTGCTTTTGGATTTCCAGCTACCAAACCCCCACCTAAAACCAAACCGCTAAATTTAATATCGGTAATATCTACAAACCGGAAGGACCATTCAGTTTCTCCTGCGACCCATCAGAAATTACTCCATGCCATTGAGATAGAGGACCAAAAACGAATCGAACAACTTCTCATTGGGATCGATATCAATACTCAGGATAATAAAGGCATCACGGCTCTTTACCAATCTGTATTTCACCATCGGGAAAAATTAGTCCATTTTTTTCTTAAACAAGGAGCAGATACCAACCTCCCCGACCATGAGGGAATGACCCCCCTGCATATTTCGGCACTTGAAGATCTGGATAAATTGGTACCTGTACTCCTTGAGAGGGGTGCCAAGCTGGATGCAAAGGATAATTACGGCTACACCCCTTTACATTTAGCGGCCGATCAAGGAAGTACGAAAACCGCCCGGTCGTTAATTGAAAGAGGAGCTAATGTAAATAATCGTGCAGATTGGGGTAACACACCGCTACATTCCTCTATTGCTCAGGGAAATATAAAGCTTGTAAAACTTTTACTCAAGCAGGGAGCGGATATCAATGCCAAAGACAAGTTGGGCCGTTCAGCCCTGCATTGGGCGGCGGAAAAGGGCCACCTAAGTACAGCAAAATATTTAATCCTCAAAGGAGCTGATATTCACCATAAAGATAATGAAGGGCATACTCCAATTCATGAAGCGGCAAGATGGGATCAGAAAAACATCATCAAACTTTTCATTTTTCACGGAGCTGACGTCAATGCCAAAGGAGCCGATGGTCGAGGCCCGCTTCATATTGCCATCGCCAACGGAAATATGGATATCGCCGACTTACTAAAACGCCGTGGTGGCAAGCTATAGCAATTCTCTTAAAAGAATAAAAACCTGCTCTAATCATCTTTACATTTAGAATGAGAAATTCTGCAATTTGTTTTCTGCTTTTCACGGTTATTTCCTGCACCACCTTGTTTGCCATGAAATATATTCTCTGGGCAATGTTCAAATGGGGAGGTGGCAAAGCCTTGATTTTAGCCATGGCATTTATCGCCATATATGTCGGTAGTTTTATGGCTGTAACCAGGAATTGGACGGGGTATCAACAATATGTCACTCATAACACCCTGAAATGGATTTGGGTTCTAGGTATCGTGCAACTAGCAGTCTTGGGAACTCTTTACCACTTGTTACCGCAATTTTTTCCCGCCATCATCGCTGATTTTTTCTTCGCCTGATACCCGAAAGATTCAATACAAACCTTTTCCATGTCAATTTCCTAAAAACACATTCCAAAATATTATCAGGCATTGGGTTCTACAATTTCTCCCTCTAGAGGAATCAAAGCGTAATTCGATCCGCAACCCTGGCTTTGACTAAAAATCACCATATCGTTGTAGCGGTTTTTCAGAACCTTTTTCTCCGTATAATCCGCCGCATAAGAGTCTGTTATAAGCAAGGTGGCATTTATGATCCCAAGAGGCGGGAGGATAAACCCTCCCACTCCTAAAATAAAATTTCGCATGTCTCTTTCTGTGGAATCGGTAGATTCCAATTTCTGCAACCTTACCTGCGATTGAGCTAACACATATTCCAGTTCGGCACAATTTGAGGCTTCATCTTCATAGGAAGCGACCAAAACCTGACCCGCCGCACATCCATATGACGAAATTAAAACTATCAACCCAGCCAACCGCAGGAGCTTATCCTTCCAATTAGGCCGACATTTCAAAAACCTCAAAACAGAAATAAAAAATTTACTGACTTTTTTATTACCAAATGGCATGACATTCACCCGCTCTAAAAATTGTAAAAGCATTCTTGCATGTTCCACAACAAAGAAAATGAGAAGCCTACTACAAAATATTTTGGGTCACCCCTATCTAAGAGCAAAATGAATACCATACACCCCGACCAAAATAACTATTTTAAAATCATATAGTTAATCTCCAGTTTATTATGTGTTTTGAAAAATAAAAAAAATACATTATAAAAATATTGTTCATGCCCTCACAAAAAGGCAGTCTAAAATTTAACCTTTATTATTAAGGAGTATCTTTTTTTGTAAATTTTGGCAGGCGTAAAAATCAACTATGGGAAGGCAATACAGGAGTCTTACTTTAAATAATTTTGCAATTCAACAAAATCCCTAATTGGTAGGTGAGATTATTTGGGTTTGCATTGGGCTTCGAGTTCTTCGAGGATTATTTCTGTGACAACGATATCATTAATATTGTATTCACATTCCTTAGCTTTAATATAAATTTCACCATCGGCATCAACATGAAAAACCATTCGATCCGCAATATGTTTGCCAACCGCAAAAAATTCTTTTCGTAAAGGATTAGTTACGGTTACCTTTATTTCGGCATTCTTTGAGTCGTGAAGTTTATCGGCAATATCTTGACCACAAGGAAGGTGTGAACCCTGATTAAACCAATACACGGTGCAACCCAAATAGACCTGATCCAAAACTCCTACAATAGCAGGCCCTAACTTGCCACTCGGAACTTTGCCATCTTCTTTAACTAAAGTCGCCCAGGCAATGACCATCACCGCCACCACAAGCAAAATGCTGACTATTGGTGAGCTTTTCTTTTTTGCCTGAGGCCTCGGAGCGGGGGCTTCTGTGTTTCTTTTTCTACGCCTTGATGGACCTTCAGTTCCTCGAGCTTTACGTGCCATGGCAAAAAGTTCTAAAATAAAATGAGGATAAGTCGGGGCGGGACTTTCAGCATTTGCCGAAAGCAGGTTCTCCCCGATACATGTCACCCCTATATTAATCTATTCTTCAATATTTTGAAATATCGGGATAAGAATTATTATGGAAGTTATGGGTTTTCTGGAATAAAACAGGCTGGAAAGGCTTGGAAAACTTTTTTCAGAAAGGAGATGATTTATCGTCCTGCTTTCTCAAAACAATTTGAATTTGCGCCACTGCTTCCTCTAAAGTTTGGTCAATTAGAGCTCCCAACTTGACTGAAATCAGATTGACTCGGTAAATTAATTTTTTGGAGTTTAATTTTAGCAAGTTTAATAATTTTTCCTTTCGCTTTAACCTTTTAATAATGGATCGGTTCAGCCGCATGATAAATTTCCCCAGCTTACCCAGTCCGTGGTTTTTTAGGGAATAATCGTAACCTTTATCCTGACGCTCTAGTGAAACTACTTCGGCTCCCGACAAACTAGAAGATAACTCAGCCAAATCATAAGAAACTGGAGACCAGGATTTGGATTTGCCAAATCGGAAAGTGGCCGCATGTTCCCGGTTAAATAAACTCGGCCAGACTCCTTGTTCATATAGGTCTTCATCGGGAACCACAATAATCATTACCCCGCCCGGTTTCACCAACTGCCACCATTGCGCCAAAACATTGGGTACATCCCCCATATGTTCCAGTGAATGACTACTGTGAACACAGTCATATGTTTCAGGACTCAGGTAACTCAGAATATTCTGGGCATCCCCTTGCTCCCTGTCAAACGGGTCTGCGGTGGGAACAACCAGATTATTTCCACAGCCAATATCAAGGACCTTCCCTGAAAAATATTTTTCTAGAAATTCCCGACCCCGTATTTTTTCTGTCTTAGATGCCTCATCCATAAATTTCGCACATCCTATCATGAAATGCGTCTATACCATCCCACGAGATTCCCAATATAAAAATAGTTTGGAATATATTCGCCATAATTATCAAAGAATTTACATCATAAAACTTTTATGAAGAAAAAAATAAATCTCAAATACTTTGTAGAACCAATTTTTCATCTCCCTGCGTCTAACAAAATAAATGTATAGATTCTGAGAAACTTTTTTCTTCCCAAAAGCTGGCGGAATGAGTTCAAAGTCACCATATTAACTTTGGATTACTCCTATATGAACAACCCCTTGTATTTAAGGACACTTTCCATTAAGGAGGAAACAATGAGAGCACTAAATAAACCGTACATAAACACTCCAGGCAACAACCTACTATCCACAAAAAAAGTTCGCCCCCGGAGGAAAAAATATCGTGAATTGAAACGGCAAAGGGAAATTGATGCCCTTGTAGAATTTACACGCAACCAGCTAATGGACAGCTATGACGGCTAAAAATTCGTAAAATTAATTATTTTTTTATATATTTGAGGGGTTCCCCTGACCGCTTTAATTCTATTTGCCCCTTGCTTTCCTCTATAAAAGCATTGATAAATTGCTGGTTCCCTAATTTAATCAAAAACTGTCGGCTCTTTTTAATCTTTCTCCAAACTTTTAGTTTCAGAAAAATAAATTGGTTAAATTAGAATCATAAGCTATAATTAGATGTTCTTATACTTTACAGGTAATTATAGGGGAGGATTTCCTGTTATGGATTTTAAAAAAAAGATTTTATTGGTTGAGGACTCTCAATTCCAAAGAACAATATGCGTTTCTCAATTGAAGCAAGTCGGATTCGAAAATGTTGAAGTCGCTAATGACGGTAACATTGGCTACTCCATGCTGGAGGAAGGCGATTTCGACCTGGTTCTCTGCGATTGGGAAATGCCAGAGCTGGATGGAATCCAACTGCTCAAAAAAGTCAAAAAAAATGCTTCTCTCCAACACATTCCGTTCCTCATGCTCACCTCTATTAATGACGAGGATCGTCTTCAGGAGGCTGTCGATGCAGGAGCTCTTGACTACATTGTCAAACCAGGTACTCCGGACTTGTTTAGGGAAAAACTGGAAAAGCATGTCTGAGTCCCACGCCATGTGCAATTGCTCTATCGCTCAAAAATAGCAATACCCCCTCCCCAGCAGGACACTCCAATGTAAGGAATCGGAATAGGTTGCGACTATTCCTAAATACAATCTAATTTTGACATTAATTTAGAATAGAGTCCTTCCTGTCAACATATTAAGTGAGGCGAATCATGCGGATTACCACACACTACATATTTTCCATTATCATACTAGCGATTTACGGAGAAAGGGTCTGCCCAATTATAGAAAGTATTGGTCAACTGGACTGGACCATCAGGCTCTCCATCGTGTTCACTGTATTATTTTGCATCCGCCCCCTTCTTGTTAAATGGATTGTTTTAAAAACTGAGTGGCAAAAACAACCTCAACGCCAGTTTCTGCTCGAAGGCTCACTGTTCCTGATCGGCGCTTCCCTTTTAGCCTGGTATAACAGCTACGAAAATTACGCGGATATCGTAAGCAACGCAAAAGTGTTTCTGGGTTGCACCACGTTTGGATTCTTTACTGCCTGCGATATGGCACTAGAACGGCAGAAACTCATTACCAATAGCAAAAGCCTGGTTGATTATAACGTTGAGTCCGCAAAGGTAGCCTTCCCCATCACTGCCAAGCTCACAGCGGTTGCCGTTTTCTCATTAATATTCATGACCAGTATCATGTTCCTCGTCTTTCTCAAAGACCTGTACTGGTTCATTGATCTTGAGCAAGATAATTATGGACAGGGAAGTCTCTCATTTCTTAAAGAGCTACTCTTTTTGGGCTCCGTTATTCTTGCAGAAATGATTAACCTGATTATTTCTTTCTGTCGGAACCTGAAACAATTTTTCCAAAATCAAAACGCCTCAATGGAAGCCGTATCTAAAGGCAATTTGGACCAGCATGTGACAATCAGCAGTCAGGATGAATTTTCAGTAATGGGACGTTACACCAACTGGATGATCGAAATGCTCAAAAAACGTAACCGCGAATTGGAAAAAGCGCGTCGAGAAATCGTTGTGCGACTCGGTCGTGCGGCAGAATACCGCGATAACGAAACCGGGATGCACGTCATACGCATGTCTAACTATAGCGCGGCACTGGCACGCGCGACACAACTCCCGGAAGAACAATGCGACCTCATTCTGCAAGCCAGCCCTATGCATGATGTCGGCAAAATCGGTATCCGCGATAATATCCTGCTTAAACCCGGAAAGCTTGAAGGCGATGAATGGGTAAACATGAAAACACATGTCGAGATCGGTGTGTCCATTTTGTCTGGCGGCGATTCAAAAATTATTCAGCTGGCACAAGAGATCGCCGCTACACATCATGAAAAATACGATGGTACAGGTTATCCAAATGGATTAAAGGGAGAGGAAATTTCGATTCCCGGACGCATTGTTCCCATTTGCGATGTGTTCGATGCACTGACCTCTGTACGACCCTATAAGAAGGCTTGGACGGTGGAAGATGCCGTTGATTTACTAAAACAAGAAAAGGGAAAACACTTTGACCCGGACCTGGTGGACAGGTTTATTTCGATTTTGCCAGAGATTCTGGAAATTCGCGAACGTTATTCGGAAACCCCCTTGGATGCAGTGGCATAAACGCAACTACCCTTTGTCCCTGCTAAATCTTCCTGTAATTATTCTGTTAAAATATGTGAAATAGGTAGTTTGACAATATTCCGTTTTAAGCTTTTTAATTTTTTCTACCATATTCCATTAATTTATCTGGATTTAACGCCGTTATGAAATAATAGACGGAAATTCTGGATGGAGTTGTAGATGAAAATTCTCGATGAAATTAAAAAAGTCCCTAGAGAAACACCTCTACAGGATGAAAAGGATCGACCAAAACGGTCGCAAAAATCCATTATGTTTCATCCCAGAAAAAAACAGGATTCAGAAAAATATTTTCGCCATAAATATTTCTCAGGCCGCGTACCCCGCATTGACGAAGAAATCTAACCCCATTTTCCTCATTCGATTCTCGATCTAACCCAAAAATAATATTTTTCAAACAGTCTTCTAACTTTCAATACATATTCTTTGAAAGGAAGATGACTTCATGAAAAGGAACTATCAATGGATGCGAAAAAGGAAGTCGATGCTTTGGTGGAAGTTACCCGCAATATGATTGTTGATAAATATTATGACTTAGAGAATTAATTTGAGGACCAAAACCATGTTTAATACAAACAATAAAAATATTCTGATTATTTGTGAAGATCCATTTAGAGCCAAAAAAATTGAATACGCAATGGAAGATAAAATATGCGGAAAAGTTGTCTCTAGTGGCATTCAAGCTCTTGCACTAATTAAAAACTCCACGGGGTATTCAGATATCTTCATTCCTCTTGATTTGGAAGATATGGATTATTCAGATTTCATCCGGTTTGCAAAACGCCATTCTCCCAACTCTAACTACATTTTAATTGCACCTCCCAATCTAACAGATCTTGGATGGTTGGTTCTGAGTAATGAGATCGATGGTTATATCAGTGAACCTCTCTGCGTTTCAAAAATATTAAGTGGCCTTCAAAATCAGAAACGTGGATTTGGACCGCCTAGATCCATTCTTCTGGCAGGGGCAACTATCAATTAAATTTCTTCTTGAACTTGTGGATTGAAGAAAAAACAAAGAACTTATCGGACCCGATATTCAGGGTACCCTCCCCAAAGCTCCTAATCTAAAATCTCCAATACCTGTGCGGGTGGGCGACCTAAAGCGGCTTTGCCATTAGCCAGGACTATAGGGCGTTCGATTAATATGGGGTACTTGATCATGAAATCAATCAGTTCGTCATCCGATAGAGACGGATTGCTCAATTTACTCTCGCCATAAATGGATTCTTTTTTACGCATCAGGTCACGCGGGGCTATTCCCAACTGATCAAGAATTTCTCTCAGCTGTACTGCGGTTGGCGGAGACTTAAGGTATTCAATAATGGTAGGCGTGATGCCGTGCTCTCCCAACAACTCCAACGTCTGGCGTGATTTGGAGCAATCAGGATTGTGGTAAATTATTACGGACATGAGGGTCTTCTAAAAAATGAAGTCAGTTATTTTATGCCAGGAAAAGTAAAGATACAAGGAGGGAAAACAATGAGGCTTATGGCCCGAAAACTAGACCTTCGCTTCATGATTATCCTTTGACCACCCTCCATCCGGACCACAACGGATGCAACGTATTCTTTTAAATATTTCGTCCCAGTCGGCATCTGTGGCGATGTAATCCAATACGCATCGCAGAGCCTTGTCCTTATCGCCCAATTTATATTTTTCTGCCGCAAACTCCAACATTTTTACCAAGTCTTGCTGAACCTGAAACTCGACACCTGTCTTTTCACCTGCCATAAACTCAAACCCCTTAATTATAGCTACAGTTAAATTGGATCAATACGCCGATTGACGTTTTTCAAATTTATGCGAATGCAAAATTTTTCTCGCCTCATTCGCCAGGGCTTTCAATCCAGCATTGTCCAGGCTCCTCCAATTTACCGCATTCTGTTCCCCATCGGTCCTCGCTTTTTTCTCATTGCCTCTCAATGCCAGCACCTTTTTTTGACGCGCCAGATATAATAATCCCTGATAATGAATGTAGGCAATTTTTTTCTGCTCCGTCTTTTGGTTTCGCCGAAATACAAATATCACATCTTCGCTATATTGATTAGCCATATCCTGAAGTCGTCCACGCGTAACCGGTCCCGAAAAAGGTTCTCCAATTTTTGCAGGTACAATGCGCGCCGGATCAACCTTCAATAAGGTTTTGCGAATCCCATCCGAATCAAATAGATCTTCACCCAACGTGCCTTCATGAACCGTGCGGTTTTGGATCACCCGTAAAGATTTGGGAAACACCAGCATTTTAATAGCACTGTCCGACTTTCCCGCATCCATCAGATCCACATCTGCCCAAACCGTATGCGCAGGCAAAGAGAAAAGCCACCCAATAAATAATATTGTATAGACCTTGTTCATTTAAAAAAGTCTCTATCTCAATACCACCAACATAATAGGTTTCTTATCCGAACATTATACAGACAATGACCATTAAAATTTTAAGAATAAAATTCACTTTCCTTTAAGATTAATTCTTATTTTGCTACAATCCCGTTGGTAGAAAAACCAGATTTGTTATTTATCAGGCATAGTGGGCAACAGGTCAATTTTGAGAACTTTTAATAGCTCAAAACATATATTCATACTGCTTTTTTTTGCAGGAATTTTTGCTGTTGCAACCCCTGCCTATTCTGAAACCTATATTGGTTTTGGAGTGGGAGCATCCATTCCAGAAGATTTCAGACACGTTTCACTCGGTGATACGGCCTCCGCGAATTATGAAGATCTGAATGCGAACAACTCTGTTGCCCATGGTTTGAAAGCCGGTCATTTCTGGAACAACTTTACCTGGAGGGGATTTGAGTTCGGCCTGGAAATGAATTATTTTAAGCGCGATCTGGATGCTACCGCGAGGATCGTTGATTCGGATTTTAGCGGCATAGAATCGTTAGGTTTCCGAATAAACTCCTTTCAAACTTTAGGACTGATCCCTTTAGTGAGAAAAAAATTGGGCACTTATGAACCCTATTTTGGAATTGGACTGGCAGTAAACTATCTGGATGCTGAAGAAGTCATTCTGGGGAATACGCCTGTCAATACGATCAAGGTCGCTCCTGCAATTTCAGATCTTTTTGATCTTGGGGTTATTATGTTGGCCGGACTCAACTATAAAATCTCTGATAGATTAAAAATTTATAGTGAATATAAGTATTCCCAGTCCAATTATGATGTTCTTTTGGAGCGTGGGTCCAGCACAAATTTCAACCTTGCCTTTAACACCGCTGACCACAATTTCATGATGGGCCTAATTTATGATTTTAGAGCCTTCTAAATCATTCTTCCCTGTTGATTCAATTTTTGGCTCCATGACGAGTCGTGGCATTGATATAAGCGTTTCTAAATCCAGTTGAACAGGATCACCAATTCCATTAAAACAAGTACTGGAAAGAAGGTTTGTTGATATTCCTGTTTGGGCTAAAGACTCAAAGGCACTTGTCACCCCTAGAAACTTCTCACATTAAAGCTGATTTGAGTAGGAGTCGTATTTGATTCCCTTTGGTGGGCCAGTGATTTTGGGTCGAACTGAAGCTAACAACAGGGAAATTTATGTTCACTTCAGGTAAGTCAGTGAAGAATACGCTTTGAGTCTAAGGGGCTATCAATAGCCCCCATTACTCTAGCAAACTTTCTTGCAGTCTACAGAAGCATTGGATAATACATCAGGAGTGAGAGAAGTGTTTATCGAGTTCACCTGATATATCCTTTACTTGACGCCCAAATTTTTCAACAAGCTTTTTGTAGTTGCTGATATTGCTATTAAATATTGCCGTGTAGATACTTTCCTGAATCTCATGCATCGCATGTATATGGGGGGATAACCCTTTCGCCTTCTCGTGACATATTTGGTCGCGTTGCTGTAATTTCTCCATTAACCCTTTCATAAGATTAACTTCGCGGTTAAGGTTGCCTGCGAGGATATTGACGTGACGATTGTACCTATCAATGCGATCTGAAGGTAGGGAAGAATAAATGGAGTTATACATGCCTTTATGAACCTTCTTTAGATTTTTCATGCGCATCTGCAGTTCTTTTACAACTTGCGGACAAATTTTATTTGCGTCTTGAGTCTTCCCCTGAGTCTGCGCTTGCACCGTAGTTGCAAAATACAGAATTGAAAACAAGTAAAACATGGCTAAGGCCAATGAAGTTTTTTTAATCTTTTCCATAAGTGTCCCTAATAAGAGCGGTGTTTAAGAATAAATTTCAAGTGTATGAAGCAATTATATACCAGAAAAATAAATCGACGGATAGCCAAAAAAAGGTATATGTTCCGCGCAAAATCTGCTGAACAACCTGTTCTTTTTCAGGTAGTCCCTCTTCTTTGGATTTAATAAAACTTTTGGCAGGAACTATGATCTATGGATCAGAGATTTACGTATAGCTGATAATCAATACCTTTTGGTGAGCCCTGCTTTTGCTTTTCTGGCCGCAGGCCAGCAAGGTCTTTTAACAAAAGAGTGCGGTATAGGTAATACCGCACTTTAGTACCATTTTGGGACTTATACTTTATTGCTAGATTATTAAACTAAATAAATTAAATAGTCAGGATAAATTTTAAGAACGTGAGTTTTTTTAATGTAGTCAAGGAAAGCTTGGCCCTTTTACTGTACTTGTAGCCAAGTAGCGATTTGACCCCTTTACTGGGAAGTATCCAGGTAAAAGAGCCTCATCTTTGGCTAGACAATTGTTTTTAAAAAAATCGGCATCATAATCAGCTGCATCTACTTCAGCTTGTTTTAGTTCTCTTTTAGGAGGGATATGTCTCTCTTCCCCTTCTTTAGGTTTATTTTCGTTATCAGACATAAAATGTATCTTATTCACTTGGACTCCTTTTAATCAAACTATTTAAATTAACCGCCTAATTATAAAGCGACAGGTTGATCAAAACTCGTTCCAGTATTTTTGTTTTTTTTTACTTACTTTTCATTTCAGCCCAATATTAAGATATTTCTTTTCCTTAAAAAATCTATTTCCCTCTTAAGATCATAAGAACCCTAGTACTCGATGACGCTTTAAGCCTTTAATTCGTGTCTACTAACTGTCTACTAAAATAAAAAGCACTTGAGAGGGCTACCTCTAAGCACTTGTATTTGTGGAGCCAGCGGGCGGAATTGAACCGCCGACCTACTGATTACGAATGGATTTTTTACCATTTTTATAAGGAACTGATAACAGGCTGGTTTCCTCTATCTGTTTATTTTTTAAGGATTTTTAGTAGGC
>Ga0233439_10000708_pt1 | contig 47146 bp, 36 predicted proteins | sample SI_123_September_6_FD_182713 | JGI IMG/M metagenome (GOLD analysis project Ga0233439, IMG submission 182713) | Seawater microbial communities from Saanich Inlet, British Columbia, Canada - SI_123_September2016_100_MG | ecosystem: Environmental > Aquatic > Marine > Inlet | place: Canada: British... | reverse complement strand
CGGATGCGGTCGGCATCTTCTTTAAGCGAGAGCGCCCCGACCTTCATCTTCATGCCACCGAAGCCCTGTTCAACGTAGCCGGCCGCTTCGTCGAGGTGTGGCTGCAGTGCGTAGTTGTCGACGTAGTAGAGCCCTGTGGCGTATACGGCGATCGAATCGTGAAGTCTGCCACCCATAACTTCAGCAACAGGCTTTCCAGTGGATTTGCCAACGATGTCGTGGAGGGCGGTGTCGATAGCGCTAGCGGCCATCACCGCGGCACCTGCGTACATGTGGCTCTGGAAAGTGGCACGGTGAATTTTGTGCCAGATTTGCGAGATGTTAGCTGGGTCTTCGCCAATAGCTGAGCGCGCTACTGAGGCGATGGCTGCAATTGAATCTTGCGATCCATAAGTTTCGCCCCAGCCGATTACTCCGTCGTCGGTGAAAACTTTGAGTACTACGACGCTGCGGGTGTTGGTCCAGCGCTGCGACCATCCAAACGGCTCATCGAGTTCAGCTTCAACGAATCGTACTTCTATTCGATCGATTTTCATTTTTTGTTTATGAGGCTTTCTTTTTGAAAATTTTGGAATCGATGTTCACTGAAGGCACAAACCAATAGAGAGTGTGCCACTGGCACCTAAGTGCGCTGCGACCAATCCTTGTCGAGCTGTTCGAATCGGCTTTTGAGTTCTTCTATTACCGATTCTGGGATTGGTAGATCGTTGTCGATCTGCTTGATATTGGTCGCCATGTGCGATGGGTTTGTTGTGCCTACTATGGCAACGTTGGCGTTAGGATCGCCGAGTGTGTATCCGAGTGCGGTAAGAATTCCGTCGGCTGGTTCGTCGGTGATTTCACCGAGGGCTCTTATCGCTTTGGCACGGATCAAATATGGCGTGTTGTACCGACCTGCATCGTCGATTCCAGCCTCGGGTCGAGACTTGCCCCAGACACCACCAGCGATAGGTCGCTTGATGATCGTTCCCATGCCCTGTGCCGTGGCTTTCTCAAGGAGCCCAGAAGTTCGTGCGCGCTGTTCAACTAGGTTGTAGCTGGTTTGTAGAGTTGCAAACAGCCCTGAATCGACGGCCCAGTGTGCGGCTTCGTTATCGCCTGAGTAACCGAAGAATCGAGTCTTTCCGGCTTTCTGGGCGTCCTGAAGCGCACGAATTACATCACCACGTTCTAAAACATCGATTCCACAGGAGTGGAGCTGAACGAGGTCGACGTGATCGGTTTGGAGCAGTCGCAAGCTGCGGTCGATAGCTTCGGAAACCGCCTGGTATGTCCATTCTTCGCCGTCTGCGCCAAGAGCGATGTGCCCGGCTTTGGTTGCTAGGAAGTAGTCGTCTCGACGTTCGGCAACTGCTTTTCCTGTGAGAAGTTCGGATATTCCGTAGCAGGCTGAAGTGTCGAGGAAGTTGATGCCGCTATCGAGAGCGGTATTCAGCATCTTCGTTGCTTGATCTTGATCAGAGACTGATAGCTGTGAGCCAATTTCTGAAAGACCGACTCCGAGTCGGCTGACATTAAATCCTGTTTTTCCGAACGGCACGGTCTGCATATAAGAAAGTTCCAAAAGCTAAGTAACGAGTACTGGTGATATTTGCGCCCGAAGCTTACTACTTGAAGATGGAGGTAGAGAACGTAGCGAACTATTTTTGAGCAAAAAAAGACCCGTGCCGAAGCACGGGTCAATTAATTCAATAGCGGCTAGCTTACGAAGCTTTACCAATCTTGAACATTTTTGTGCTGCAAACCGGGCATGTGCCCTGAGTTGCGGGGCGACCGTTCTTCATAGTGATCTGCTCTGCGTTCTGCATCTCACGCTTGGTCTTACACTTCATGCAGTAGGCTTCCATATTGGACCCCCCCGATAATTCGGATATTAGTTGTACCGCTTGAGATTGTGCGCATCGTGCGTCACTGCGGTAGATCGTTGATCGTGGCTCGACCCTACTACACATTTTTGAACTTGTCGCTAGTTCAGAAGGGCAAGATGCGAGTCGATGGCAGTAACCGCCGTTCACTCAAGAAGGGGTAGATGATGGAATCGTAACGGCTCAGGTGGAGATTGTTACGAATATCGTAGTAAATATCCGGTAACGTGTGGGATTACGTTCATTTGTGTGATTTTGGAAATTCATGCTCGAAATCCGCTTAAATCCACTATGGAGACCTAGATTGGCTGTTTCCCAACTGATGTTGAGATTGCGATGAGTTTGCGACAAATGCCGGTAATCTCATATTAATCGACTATAATTTCGAGTCGAAAATCACCGTGGAAGTGCTCTCTAGATTGCAATCGCCGCGGTTCACCATCATTTATGTCAGGTTAGTGTCGTTGCCAAAAACTGAAGGTACCCAGACAGGCGAAACTGTAGAGGAACTGAAACTCGCAGCCGTCGCAGCGTTAGATTCAGCAGATTCGAACGATCAGCTTGAGGCGTGGCGAGTCGACTTTATGGGCCGCAAGGGCCGCCTAACCGGGCTTTTGCGTGGACTTGGCTCGCTCGAGATCGACGAACGCAAAGTTGTTGGTGCGGCCGCAAACCGCCTACGTGGTGAACTTGAATCATTATTTGAAGAGCGAGTGAACCAGTCGAAGTCGTCTCAGGCTCCGGTGGGGTCAATCGACATTACGTTGCCCGGGCGGAAACCGTCGCATGGGGGGCTTCACCCTTCGACGCAGATGATTCGGGAGATCACACAGGCGTTCAACGAGATGGGATTCCAGACGATTGAGGGTCCTGAGGTTGAGCTTGAGAAGTACAACTTCGACATGCTCAACATTCCAGCGGATCACCCGGCGCGTGACCAGTGGGACACGATTTGGGTAGATGACGATACGCACAATGATGTTCTTCTAAGGACGCATACGTCGCCCATGCAGGCGCGCACAATGGAAACGAATGATCCGCCGATTAGGGTGATTGTTCCCGGCAAGTGCTACCGATACGAATCGACCGACGCTACTCACGAGTGGCACTTCAATCAGGTCGAGGGATTGGCTGTGGATGAGGGCATTACGTTCGCCGACTTAAAAGGAACGTTGTACGAATTTGCACGTCGAATATTTGGTCCTTCTATGAAGGTCCGATTCCGTTGCGACTTCTTCCCATTTGTTGAGCCGGGCGTTGATATGTCTATCGAATGGCAGGGCAACTGGCTCGAAATCATGGGGGCTGGAATGGTGCACCCAAAGGTTCTCGAAAACGCTGGTTACGATTCGACGAAGTACACGGGTTTCGCTTTCGGAATGGGGCCTGAGCGAATTTCTATGTTGCGAAATGAAATTACTGACATCCGTCATTTCTTCTCGAACGATCTGCGGTTCCTAACTCAGTTTTAGAAGCGGCGAATGCGCCGTCAATTGTTCGAGATCGAAAATCGATCTTTCAAATTCCATTTCACCTGTAATACCCACGCCATAAATCTGGCACCAGTATTCCGATAAACGAGAAAATAGCATGAAGGTTCCTGTTTCCTGGCTGAGTGAGTACGTAGACATCAATATGAGTCTCGACGATCTCGCACATCGCCTAACTATGGGCGGCAACGAGGTCGAAGACATCGAGCGCACTGGCTGGATCGACAACGTGTTAGTTGGTCACGTTAAGGCGGTTGCGCAGCATCCTGATGCTGATCGACTTCGTTTGGTTACTGTTGATCACGGCAATGGCGAAGCGGAAGTTGTTTGCGGCGCTCCGAACGTGGCTGAAGGTCAGAAGATTGCATACGCATCGATTGGTGCTGTGCTTCAGGACGCTTACGCCGAGGAACCCGGTAAGACTAAGAAGCTAAAGCGATCGAAGATTCGCGGAGTCGTTTCTGAAGGAATGGTTTGCTCCGTTAGGGAGCTCGGCATTGGCGACGATCACGACGGTATTTTGGTTCTTGATGACGACTTAGCGATTGGCACGCCAATTGGTGAAGTACTTGGCGAATCTGTTATTGATATTGAGCTGACACCTAATCGTCCTGATTGCTTGGGCATTGTGGGTGTGGCTCGTGATGTATCGGCAATCACAGGCAACCCGCTGAAGCAGCCTGACGTTAGCTTTGAGGCGACGGGGCCGGATGTGAACACGTTGGCTTCAGTTGAGATCGCCGATCCTGACCTGTGTCTTCGCTATACAGCTTCGGTGATTCAAGGCGTAAAAATTGGCCCTTCACCCAAGTGGCTGCAAGATAGGTTGATCGCACTTGGCGAGCGACCTATCAACAACTTGGTCGACATTACAAACTTTGTGATGTTCGAACTCGGACAGCCATTGCACGCGTTCGACTACGACAAGGTGGTCGATCACAAGATTATTGTTCGACGTGCGGCGGCTGGCGAAAAGCTGACAACGCTCGATGACAAGGAACGCAAACTCGAGTCTGAGATGTTGGTGATCGCAGATCCTGAACGCAGCATTGGGCTTGCGGGTGTCATGGGTGGAGCAAACTCTGAGATTTCTGAATCTACGAATACGGTTCTGCTTGAATCGGCTACGTTCCACGGTGTGAACAATCGCAAGACTGCTCGTGGGCTTGAGCTAGGTAGTCAGGCGACTTTGCGGTTTGAGAAGAGCCTTCGCACAGGACTAAGTGAAGTTGGGCTTCGACGAGCTACTAAGCTGATTCTTGAGATTGCTGGTGGTGAAGCTGCTTCGGGGATCATCGATGTTTACCCGAGCAAGGGGCAAGAGCAGGAAAGCGTTCGCTTGGATCGAGATCACATTGTTCGAGTGCTTGGTGTTGAGTTCGAATCGAACCTAATCGAAACAACACTTGGAAATCTTGGATTTGAACTGAAATCAGACGCAGATGGCTGGGATGTGAGCATTCCTTACTGGCGCCCTGATGTTTCGATTCCTGAAGACATTATTGAAGAAGTAGCTCGAATCGTTGGGTACGACAATATTCCGACAACCACGCTTTCGGGTCGCCCTCCTCAGTGGCAGCCGCAGCCTGAGATGGACTTGCGTATTCGAGTGAGCGATTCGCTGGCTCAAGCCGGGATGCGAGAGATGATTTCGTATGCGGCTACAACGGCAGATGGCGAAGATCGTGTGAACTTGCCGAGCGAAACCGCATCGGCACTGAAGCTACGCAATCCTATTACGGCTGATTTTGCCGTGATGCGACGAACGCTTCGTGAAGCGATTCTTGAGACTGTTGCTCGCAATTCTCGAACTTGGCGAGGCCCGATTGCGTTGTTCGAAGCAGGTCGTGTATTCCTCGATTATGGCGAAGGACTTCCGGAAGAACGACAGATGGTTGCAGGGGCGTTTGCAGGCCCGAGAAACGATTTGCATTGGGACGAGTCGAGTGATGCATCAGATTTCTACGACGCCAAAGGTGCTGTCGAAGCGGTGCTAGCTGATATTGGAATCGAGCCTGAATTTGAAGTTGGCGAAGATGCCACATTTGCTGCAGGGCGAACAGCCATCATCAAGGTGAAGGCTGCAAATCATGCTGTGATCGGTGTGGTTGGTGAAGTTTCTGGCGAAGTGTTCTCTCGATTCGATGCGGAAGTCGAGACGGTCGCCATGTTCGAGCTTGATCTCGCTGCGATTTTGAAAGTTCTTGAAACCGCCAAAGGCGTTGGATCAAGTAAGTTCGAAGATTTTCCTCGTGTTCCAGCTTCACATCGAGATCTTTCATTGATCGTCGATACCGGCGTAACTGCTGGGCAGATCACCGATATCGCAAATCGGAACCGAATCGTTTCCGCTGCGACAGTGTTTGATCTGTTCGAAGGTAAGGGCGTTCCCGATGGCAAGAAGGCTGTCGCAGTTCGGCTCGTTTACCAGTCGCCAAACAAGACACTTACTGCCGACCAGATTGGCAAAATCGAAGGTCAGATTCTGAAACAGCTATCCAAGGAACTTGGTGCTGAACTTCGAGCTCAATAACGACAGGCTTTCGGCGAACTAAATTGGCAAAGAAACCTCACGAACACCACGATCGACCACATCGTCACCACTACGACGCAGAGATGCTCAGCGTAGAGGAGGCACGCGAACGGATACTTTCGTACTTCGCAACACTGCCCGTTGAAGCCATTCCGTTAGTCGATTCTCTCGGCCAAGTGTTGGCTGAAGATGTTGTTGCAACGTTCGACATTCCGCCGTTGGCGAATTCAGCGATGGACGGTTACGCCGTGCTTTCCTCAGACACCAAAGGTGCGTCAAAGGAATCGCCGGTTGAACTAACAGTGACGGGTGTTGTGGCAGCCGGACAGCTTCCTGACCACGCTTTGAAGCCTGGTACTGCTATTCGCATAATGACGGGCGCTCCGGTGCCTGAGAACGCCGACGCTGTTGTGCCGTTTGAAGACACTGACGAGCTAGAGCGTCGTGCTGCTGGTGGTTCGTCCGAAGCGATAAACATTCATCTAGAAACTGAAACTTACGACAATGTTCGTGGTGCTGGTGAGGATGTTGAATCGGGCGAGACTGTTTTGCAAAGCGGTCAAATTTTGCGTGCCGGCGAGATTGGCGTTATTGCTTCGCTTGGTCATTCCAGCGTGAACGCTGTTCGTAGGCCTGTAGTGGCGATTGTTTCCACCGGCGATGAACTGCTACAGCCGGGTGATGCTTTCGAACCCGGCAAGATTTACAACTCGAACGCTTACAGCATTGCTTCGATGGTGAGTCACTACGGTGGTGTTCCGAAGATCATGGGCATCGCTCGAGACACTATCGAATCGCTAGAGGCGGCACTTGAACATGCGATGGATGCCGATTTAGTTGTTACTTCGGCTGGTGTATCCAAGGGCGACTACGACGTCGTGAAGGACGTTTTATCTTCTAAGGGCGAGATTGCTTTGTGGTCGGTACGTATGCGACCGGCTAAGCCTCTGGCGTTTGGCGTGCTTGAACGTGAGGACGGCACGAAGGTTCCACATTTGGGTTTGCCCGGTAATCCGGTGAGTGCGATGGTGGCTTTCGAGCAGTTTGGACGATCGGCTATTCGTTTGATGATGGGTAAGCCAAACGTCGCTAAACCTTCTGTTGAGGCGATTATGGATGACCCAATTCGCAATCACGACGGTCGCCGGGTGTATGCACGAGTGCATGTTTATAAGGACGATTCGGGCAAATATCGTGCTAAATCAACTGGAAATCAGAGTTCAGGCGTACTGAGTTCTATGGCTCAGGCAAATGGATTAGCCATCTGCCCCGATGACATTGGTATGATTGATGTAGGCGAAATTGCAAGAGTCGAATTACTCGACTGGCCAGACGATATTTTCTAGAATTTTTTTACTGAGTTTTCACGCGCCGTTTCTCGCCTAGGCAAACGTAGATATTTATATGACTAACCAGACAGAACAAACAGAGCAGACCGAAGCACCGGCTCCAGAGCCAGTGGAAGAACCGAAGTACCAGATCGACACGAAGGCGTTCGATACTTCAGGTCGTTCATTCGGATACGCCGTTTACACACGGCTTTCAGCAAGCGGTAAGGCCGTAATTGACGACGGTAAGACAGCTGGCGGGTTTGGTCCTGCTGCTGAGTACATGAAGGTGATGTCGAACATCTGCTCCAAGGAGCCAGATTTTCTTCTTCCGGGTACTCCGATTACCGAGGCAGTGTTCAAGCTTCTTCTCGCTAACACCAACAAGGCGATGACTCTCGACGAAATTCAGTCGGGTCTCACGACTGCTTGGGCGAGTGTGATTTACTTGAAGAATCTTTCAGACGATGTTCTTCGACGAATGCTCGATCAGGAAAATGACTACTTCATCAAGCGTGCAGTGATTCGACGTCGCCGAAGCCGAAGCTAGTTTCTCTTTAGAGATTTTTGTAAAAGCGCCTCTGCCGATTTCGGCAGGGGCGTTTTTGTTTTGGTTGAGTGCGGGACGTTGCACGCGTCCCTCCGCGTTGGTCGGGACTCGTTGAGAGATTGTTCAATTCGGCTGTCGTCCTTCGAGAGCCTCAGGATGACACTTTTCTGATTGTGACCAGTCGTTGTAGGGGACTTGGACTACTTCGAAGGCGGTGGGGGTGGTCGGCGGCGCCGGCCGGGGGAGGATTTGCGTTCTTCGGCGGCGAACCATCGGAAGAATAGAACGGTCATAGTTGCCAGATACACGAAGTTGCCGGGGATCCACATGAACAATCCGCCTGTTCGTTGATCTTCCATGGTCGACCATGTGAAGTGCCCTGGCTGATCAATATAGAAGTCGTAGAGCACCGACTTGGTGAGCGTGATGATCGCTGCTAGTAAAGCGGTTGGTGTTACCGCCAGAAGCAGATAGACGATTCGTCGAGGGTAGTTGAGCTGCGTGCGAATAGGTGGAGGTCCGACGATTGGCCACCAGAAGAGAATCGCAGTTGTGAACATTGTGAAGTGCATGAACAGATGCACCCACTCGTTTTCCAACGACCCGTTGTAAGCCTGCGGTATGTGCCATCCGTAAAGCGTGCCTATGAAGAGCGGGAGGGCGACTACAGGTTTGGTGAGGAGTGTCAGGACTCTGACAACGATTCCTGAGCCTGTGAGGGCAGTTCCGGCTCCGATGCGTAGAGGTCGAGGCAGTGCCCAGATGTACGCCGGCATTGGTCGGGCGACTAAGAGCAGTGGAGCTGCGAACATCGCTATGACGATGTGCTGCGCCATGTGCGCTGCAAAGAGTTCGCCCGAGTAGTAGTCGAGAGGTCCTGCAAGTGCGATTGCTAACAGTGCGAATGCCGAGAAGCTGGCTGCGACCTTCAACCAAAAATTTTGGTCGCTATCAGATCGAGCTGCTAGCCGAATGGTTCCGATAGTGTAGGCAGCTGCGAGCAGTAGGAAAATTACTGCAGGTGGGGATGTGAAATCCCAAGCCGAGACGAACTCGCCAAAGCTATCGATAAGGTTGGGGGCTGAACCGCCGTCCATGGCGTCGAATCATTTCAATGACTGGCGGATTGCTTCGAGCAAAATTACCAGCTTGTACGGGTCGACGTGTTAAGTCAGACCCGGGTGACAATTACCTGTATCTTCGCTGGAGGTTGGCCAGATATCCGTGATGGCCTGTATCAGAGGAGTGCTGTTAGAACAGCGGCTTCTGATGTGCGTGCTCAGCTACGAACAGGATGATAGTGAAAATTAGTATTCCAATTATCATCGCCGACGCGAAGAAGTACGTAAACATCCGATGATCGAATCGTAGATGCATGAAGTACGCAACAACTCCGACGAATTTTGCGACCGACAGGATCAGAAGGATTGGGATGTACCATCCACCGAGTCCTTCGACCGTGAACAGCCAGACTTCGAGCAGTGTTACTACTGCGAGAAGGAATCCTACGAGCCAGTAGAATCCTGCACCGGCGTGTGAAACGCCGCCGTGGGTGAGTGTTTGCCACAAGTTTCCGAACCAAGCACCACCGATTGGACCTTCGTGTGGAGGGTTCAATTCGTTGCTAGGGCCGTGTGGAAGGTTCCACCAGCCGTTGCCATCGTGATGTGTAAGTTTCTGCCAGAGATTGGCCATTATGAGCTCCTGCGCCTATCCCGTGTTATCAGTGAAGAATCGTCGGTCCAACCCCAGGAGGCGGACCGTCGGTGGCTGAAATCAAGTAAATGACTGTGAAAATTACGATCCAGACAATGTCGACAAAGTGCCAGTAAAGACCAGCGATTTCGAGATCGAGTGCATTGTCTTTTCGAAGAGCACCGGTGTGTGAACCGTATGCCATGAATGCCATCCAAGCGACACCGATGGTTACGTGAGCACCGTGGATGCCTGTGAGGATGAAGAACGTAGTTCCGAAGATGTTCGTTCGAGGAGTTAGACCCTCGTGAGCGAATTCTCGGAATTCATAGAACTGGAATCCCATGAAAATCGCACCAAGGACTACGACTACCAGAATCCAAATAGTTCCTTTGTTCTTCTGGCCTTCCTTCACATAGTGAAGTCCGAGAACCATAGCGAGTGAGCTCATCAACAAGACGAAGGTCGATACCGACGTCAACGGAATGTCGAGAATCTCAGACGGGTATGGCCCGACGAGGCTCTTCCCTCGGTATACGAGGTAGGTTGCGATAAATGCTCCGAAGAACATCACATCGGAACCCAAGAAAGCCCACATCATGAGCTTTCTGCTGTTCAAACCAGTAGAAGTATTTTCTACTGGTTCGTGGTGTTCTGTTGCTGCGGCCTGTGTCACGTTCGTTTGTTCCTTAGTGGGAAGTGAACTGAGATAGTTGAATTTGCTTACTTATTCGGGATCGTTGACGGGTTCCATCGACCATCCGAGGAGACCCCAGAGGATGAACGGAACGCCGGCGCCGACGACGTAAGTGTTTGTTATGAATCCGGCACCGAGAATTGCGATACCGACTGACAAGATGAACGGGTAGTACGACATGTCGGGCAGGTGAATAGCACCGTGTCCGTGGTCGTCTGAACCACCGGATACAACCGGTAGAGCTTCTTCTACTTCATCGTCAAGCTGTGCCCCCGAAGGAACTGCCTGATCGTGATCATCGTGGTAGTACTCGGAAATAGTTTCTGGGTACTTCTTGAACCAGAAGTCGTCTCGGTACTGAACCTGAGGGATCACATCGAAGTCGTGTACTGGTGGAGGCGATGAAGTTGCCCATTCCAGTGTTCGACCGTCCCATGGGTCGTCGCCCGCCATCACCTTGTTCATCTTCGAGTAGAAGACGTTGAAGATGAATACGAGAATACCTATTCCGAGTATTAGGCCACCGATAGAGGCAGCAAGGTTTGAACCTTCCCAGCCCATGTTCTCGGCGTATGTGTAGATACGTCGTGGCATGCCGTCCATTCCGAGCCAGTGCATCGGAGCGAACTGCAGGTTGAATCCGATCATCATCAGCGCCCAGTTGGCGATACCGAGTTTCTCGTTGAGGAAGTATCCGGTGAATTTAGGCCACCAGAAGTAGATTCCAGAGAAGATACCCAGAAGCGCTCCACCCACGAGAACGTAGTGGAAGTGAGCAACGATGAAGTACGTGTCTTGCTGCTGTGCATCGGTCGGTGGAGAGGCGTGCATGACACCACTAAGACCACCGATCGTGAACATCGCAATAAACGATATCGAGAACAGCATTGGCGTGTTGAGCCGGATATTACCGCCCCATAGTGTGCCAAGCCAGTTGAATATTTTCACACCCGTCGGCACCGCGATCAGCATCGTCGATATCGAGAACGCAGTGTTAGCTGCTGGTCCGAGTCCGACAGTGAACATGTGGTGGCTCCAAACGAACCAGCCCATGAATGCGATTACAGCTCCGGCGAATACTACGAAGGGGTAACCGAAGAGTGGCTTGCGAGCGAATGTCGGAAGCACTTCGGAAACGATACCCATCGCAGGGAGAATCAGAATGTAGACCTCAGGGTGACCGAACAGCCAGAAGATGTGTTGCCACATGACTGGGTCTCCACCTCCGAGGGAGTTGAAGAAGTGTGTGCCGTAAACACGGTCGGTCATGAGCTGGATACCTGCAACAGCCAGAACTGGCATTGCGAGTACGATCAGAACCGAAGTGATCAGGGTCATCCACGTGAAGATCGGAATCTTGAACATGTCCATGCCAGGAGCACGCATGTTCAGGATGGTGACAATGAAGTTCAAACCGGCTGCGATAGAAGCAACACCAAGAACGTTCAAACCAACTACCCAGTACGTCATACCGAGTCCGGGGTTGAAGGTAGTACCTGAGTTAGGTGCGTAACCGAACCAACCACCGTTTGGTGCATCGCCGGTTACCCAACTGAAGTTGATCAGAATTGAACCGAACAAGAAAATCCAGAAGCTAAGAGCGTTTAGGCGTGGGAACGCAACGTCTCTTGCTCCAATTTGTAACGGTATGAGCCAGTTAAAGAACGCCGCCGATAACGGCATGATGACAAGGAACACCATTGTTGTTCCGTGCATTGTGAACAACTGGTTGAACGCTTCAGGACCGATGAGGTCGTTCTCAGCGGAAGCCAACTGGGCTCGCATCAGCAGAGCTTCTAGACCACCAACGAGGAACCAAATGAACGAGACGATCCCGTACATAGTTCCGATTCGCTTGTGATCGACTGTGCCGATCCAGCTCCAAATTCCCGTAGCCGATTTAGGCCGTGGAAACGCTTGTGGAAATTTCAGTGATTTTGTTGTCACTAGGTGTGAGCTCCGCTGCTAGACGATTCAACTCGCCTGTACAGGTGGTTTCCGTTACTTGAGTGTCTTTAGATAGGTGACGAGTGCTTCGATTGATTCAGTTCCGAGGTGGCCCATTTCAGGCATCACAGCAGGGAATCCATCGACTATGTACGATCCGGGATCAGTGAGTGATTCCTTGAGGTACATAGTGGCGTCCATGCCATCAACTCGTGAACCGGCTCGGTCGCCTACTCCAGCGAGTCCTGGACCAACAACAGTGTTGTCACCGGTTGAGTGACAGCTTGTGCAGTTGGCTGCGAATACATCGGCGCCGTCAACATCTCCGCCTGCGTCAGCTACAGCGCCTGCTGGTGCAGAGCCTGGCTTGAGCGAGAGCAGATATGTGGCAATGTCAGAAACTTCAGCAGGGCTGAGCTTGGCAGTGCCATCGGCAGTGTCATATACGGCTGCATGCTTCTGCATACGTGTGCCGATTTTGATCGATGAAGGATCGGTGATCCACTGTTCAAGAGATGCTTGGTTGAGGTCTTTCAGACCAGCACCAATTGTTGTGTGCTGACCAAAGTTAGTCAGGTTTGGAGCAGAAACGATTCCAGAGTTTTCAATATCTGAGATCCAACCGTTCCAGCGAGCCTGCTGCGAAGTGACTTCACGAGCGTAGGAGCCCGGTGATGTCGTGTCGCTCGAGTGACATGAGGAACAGTTTGCAGCGAACAAGTTCTTACCTGATGCTTCTGGCGATCCTGCAACTGGAGCATCGGGTGCTGTGTGCATTCCGGTGATCCAAGCTTGGAAATCTTCTTCGGTGTGAACGATTACTCGGAAGCGCATGTGAGCGTGGGCAATTCCACAGAACTCGGCACACTGACCGTAGTACTCGCCTACTTCGTCACCAATCATCCACATGTAGTTGTCGTTTAGTGGAACCATATCGACCTTACCGGCGATTTTTGGAACCCAGAAACTGTGGATAACGTCTTGAGATTCTAGTTTGAACGCAACTGGGCGGTTAACCGGAATGTGAAGTTCGTTAGATGTGACTACTTCGTGGTTTGGGTATCGGAATTCGAACCACCACTGGTGACCGATTGCTTCGACGTTCAGGACTTCGCCTTGGTCGTCGGGAACACCGTTCTGCTGTTCCCAGATACCGGTGAGGGTTGGGACAGCGATGACTGCAAGAATCAGTACTGGAATGATTGTCCAGGTGATTTCAAGCCGGTCGTTACCGTGAGTCTGGTGCGGAAGTTTGTCCGAATCAGACCGTCGTCGGTAACGAACCGAGATGTAGATGATTGCGCCTTCAACAAGGATGAAGACGACGGCAGCGATCCAGAAAATAAAGTTGAACAGGTCGGCCTGATCTTTGGCAATCGGTCCGGCGGTGCCGAAAGTCGATTGATTATTTTCTGGTGTACACGCTGCCAGGAGGGCAATCGCCATCGGTACTAAAAGAAACAGTGCCGGGCGAAGTGGGAAGGAAAGCTTTGAGACTCGGTGCATCTGGGAGCTGTACGTATCGTGCTGGGTATTAATTTATTTATCACAAAAAAATCACCGACAACATAAATCGGCGATGTAGCGTTAAAAGCTTGGAAAGCGTAACACCCGAGAATTATCGTCGCAACGGTCAATAAATCCCGAATAACTGACCTTTTTGGTTCACTTCGATTCCCCGGCACCTGTTGGTAGGGGTTAGGTTTGTGCTTATGACAAAGAAATTACTTGTAGCGACACGTAACTCTGGCAAGGTTCGCGAGTTCTCACGAATGCTCTCAGGCGTGGGTTTTGAGGTCGTTGGACTGGACGATTTGGGTATCGATCTCGAAGTAGAAGAGACCGGTTCTACTTTCGAAGAAAACGCTGTTTTAAAAGCACGCGCATATGCCGAAGCTTCTGGGGAACTGACTCTCGCTGATGATTCTGGCCTGGTGGTTGATGCGTTAAATGGTGAACCCGGCGTGTTGTCGGCTCGCTACGGTGGTGATGGCCTCGATGACGAAGGTCGGGTGCAGTTGGTGCTCGACAAAATGGAGCATCTACCGGGTTGGGAACGTACGGCTAAGTTTGTTGCTGTGCTGGCGCTTGTTGGAGACGATGTTCCGAGTGGACTGGCCACCAGTGAGGGTGTTCTAGAGGGTGCGATCATGCATCAGCCGATTGGCGAGAACGGTTTTGGCTACGATCCGGTGTTCTGGTTGGCGTCGCAGGCAAAGACTACCGCGCAGCTTTCAGGCGAAGAGAAGGATGCGATCAGTCATAGGGGTGCGGCTCTGCGTGGACTGACCGATACGTTGGCATCACTGGCGTAATCGCTATTTCTGGCACTGGTGAATCCTCATCTATTTATTCAGGTGATTCAGGAAATCGATCAACTCTGGCAGTAGTATTGAAGTAGGCGATCTGAAACGTTGTGTTCAAGGTTGCCGCCAAGTTTTCATGTCACAAAAATCTGAGTTCCCTTCCCTTAAAGGGATTACCGACAAACTGAACCGCCCGGTTCGAGATTTACGAATCTCGGTTACCGACCGGTGTAATTTCCGCTGCACGTACTGCATGCCAGCGGAAATTTTTGGTGAGCGTTACGAATTTTTGCCTCGCCCGCATATCCTCACATTTGAAGAAATCGAGCGTTTGGCAAGGATTTTCGCTTCAGCTGGTGTTTCTAAACTGAGAATTACTGGTGGCGAGCCGCTTGTACGTGCGAATCTGCCTGAGTTGATATCGAGTCTGTCTAAGATCGACGGCATCGACGATATCGCTCTGACGACTAATGGTTACCTGCTGGCGAAGAATGCACAGGCATTAAAGGCCGCAGGCCTGAGCCGTCTTACGATTTCTCTAGATTCGATCGATGAAGATATCTTTAAGAAGATGTCGGGTAGGCCTCAAGGTCCTGCGAATACGCTTGAGGGAATCAAGGTTGCAACTGAGCTTGGATTTGATCCGATCAAGATCAATGTTGTTGTGCAGCGAGGTGTGAATGATCACACGCTTGTAGATACCGCTCGGTATTTCCGTGGAACTGGGGCGATTGTTCGTTTCATTGAGTTCATGGATGTTGGAACTAAGAACGGTTGGGATCTTTCGCAGGTTGTTACTTCTAAGGAAGTAATCGACATGATTGGCGAAGAGTTCCCGCTTGAACCGGTTGATGCGAACTACTCGGGCGAGGTGGCCAGTCGCTATCGATATGTCGATGGCGAGGGCGAGATCGGTGTTATCTCGTCTGTTAGCGAGCCGTTCTGCGGTAATTGCACGCGGGCTAGGCTTTCGACCGATGGCAAGCTTGTTACGTGTCTGTTCGCTTCTGGTGGCACCGACTTTAAAGAGGCAATTCGATCGGGCTCTACTGACGACGAACTCGCTGCTATGGTTGCCAAGGTTTGGACCGGCAGAGCTGATCGCTATTCGGAACTTCGTTCTAGCGACACCGAATTCAAAACTGGTAGTTCCGAAGATAAAGTCGAGATGTATTACATCGGTGGCTGATCGGGCCGACTGATCGGTAGCGCAGGATTTTCTGCCACGTTATTGGAGAATACTTTGCCTATTTGGCAGTTCATCGTAGTTGTAGTTCACGTCTTCTCCGCGATCATTTGGATCGGTGGGGCAATATTTCTAGCACTGGTGATGGTTCCGGTGGCTCGTGGCATGGAGCCGCCAGCTATGGGGCTTATTTTTCTACGCCGTGCGGCGCTTCGATTCCGCGGTATTGCTTGGGTACTTCTGGGCCTGCTGGTGGTTTCGGGTCTTGCGGCTCTGGAGAGTCGGGGTATCGGCTTTGATCGGTTCACCGAAGATGGTTTCTGGTCAACTGAGATCGGAACTGCACTTGGCGTGAAAATCGTCTTAGTGGGTATTTTGCTCGTGATGAGCGGTGTTCACGATTTCATTCTTGGCCCACGACTTGCCGAGGCAATGCAGCTGATTCCACGTGGTGAGCGACCACCTGCTGCTTTAGTTTCTTCTCGCAAGCGATTGATCATGCTTGCGAGGTTGAACATGGTGATTGCGATTGTCGTCGCTATTCTTGGCCTGATGCTTGTTCGCGGAGTGCCGAGCTAGGCGTTTTTCGAACGGGCGAGCCATTCGTGGTCGAGCATCGAATAGATTTCTAGATCTAGGTATTCGTTATTAACGAAGCCGCCCTCTCGCATTGTTCCTTCGTGTTTGAAGCCGAGCCGTTCGGGGATTCCGCGTGAAGGCAGATTCGTTGTAGCTGCTCGAATCGTAACTCGGTGCATGCCGACTTCAACGAAGAGCATGGTGATGACTGCTTCGACGGAGCGCGTCATGATTCCCTTCCCTTGAAGATCTTGCCGTAGCCAGTAGCCGACTTCGATGACGTTGTCTCTGTTCGGAATTCCGAATCCAACAGTTCCTGCTAGTTCACCGTTGTATTCGACGACGTAGCCGCGCGAGCCATCGAAGTTGTCCGCCTCTAGTCTTCGAGCGGTATATAGACGGGTGTAGTCGTCTTTCGTTTTGTAAGCGGCCATCCATGGAAGGTACGCACCCAAATAGTCACGGCCTGCAAGAAACGCGTTCCACATGGAGTCGTAGTCGCTATCGACGTGTTGTCGTAGCAATATGTCGTTATCGACTCGTATTTCCGTGGCTGGAAGGGCACGTGCCGGTGCTTTGGGCGGCCAGTTGTCGGCGAATGCTGCGTAGATCGCCATATCTTGAAAAACGCCGTTATTGATGTTTTCTTGCTGCAGTATCGCTTCACGGCGAATTCCGAGTCGTTCAGGAATTGCTGCGCTTGCTGTGTTGTCGATAGCGGTAACGATTTCAACCCTGTTGAAGTTAAGTTCAGTGAACGCCCAATTTAGAACTGCTCGTGCGCTATCGGTGATTATTCCTTTTCCTGTGAAATCTTGGTCGATCCAGTAGCCAATTGAGCCAGTGCGGGAAGGTCGGTGCATGCCGTGGATGTCGATCTTGCCGACTAGCTCACCTTCGAATTCGATCATCCACCAGTAGCGTTCGTGGTGTTTGGATGGTTCGAGATCGGCTGCCATAACTTTTCGACGTTCGTCGGCGGTGTTTGGAGGTACGAAGCTGTGGAACCATGGATCGAGTAGAGAATGATTCTTCGCTACGAGTGCCATGAATATTTCGGTGTCGTCGAGATCAGCTGGGCGAAGCGTTAGCTGATCAGATACGACTAGAGTGGGCGTGTCGGCGGTGCTGAGTTCTTCGTGAATGCTAGATTTCTCAGGCAAAAGCTCATCCTTCGTGTGGTCAAGACTGTGCCAGATTGTGGGTCAAGAGTATCTTTGATGCAATGGCTAACAATAATGACAACACTGTTTATGCGTTCTCCGATGGTTCGGCGATTGGAAATCCGGGCCCTGGAGGCTATGGGACTGTTCTCAAGTACGGCGATAACGTAAAAGAGTTCAGTCAGGGTTTCAAGCACACGACGAACAATCGTATGGAGTTGCTTGGAGCGATAACGGCACTCGACGCTCTTAAGGGGCGACAACGCGTTGTTCTGACGACAGATTCTCAATATGTAATTAACGGAATTGAGAAGGGATGGGCTAAGAAGTGGCAGGCCAACGGGTGGATGCGTAACAAGAATGAAAAAGCTCTGAACCCCGATATGTGGCAACGGCTGCTTGATGCTTGCTCGCGTCACGATGTAAGTTTCGAGTGGATCCGTGGGCATACGGGTCACGCTGAGAACGAACGGTGCGATGAGTTGGCGAACGGTGCAGCCCGTGGCTCTGCTTCGGGTCAGATTGTTGACGAAGAATTTATGAAGTTGAACGGGTAGTTATAAATGTCAGATTCAACAGATGCTTCAGGCGGTCTCAGTCACATCGATGATTCGGGTAAGGCTCGGATGGTTGATGTTGGTTCGAAGGATGTGACTGAGCGAGTTGCTACGGCTGGCTGCGAGATTCACATGCAGCAGTCGACTCTCAATCTGATTCGTTCGGGCGGGTTCGATAAAGGCGATGTTCTTGGCGTTGCACGAATTGCTGGGGTGATGGCCGGAAAGAAGACTTCTGATCTCATTCCGCTATGTCACCCATTAGCGCTCAACCAGATCACTATCGACTTTGGTGATCTTGAGAATGGCGTTGGTCTGACTGTCACCAGCATGGCTCGAACTTCAGGCAAGACTGGTGTCGAGATGGAAGCTTTGACTGCTGCGAGTCTTGCAGCTCTCACGGTTTACGACATGTGCAAAGCCGTTGACCGCGCTATGCGAATCGAACGGCTTCGACTGCTCAGCAAGAGTGGTGGCAAGAGCGGTAATTTCGTCGCTGAGTAGCACTCTGGCGATTAATTACCCCGCGTAGTGAGCCAGTATTTCGTTGACCCGACATAGAGCCGTGGTTAGCATGAATGATTGCAGTTGTTGATTTCGGTCTTCGATTGCATCGAATGGCACGGCGATGTAGCTCAGCCGGTTAGAGCGCGCGCTTCATAAGCGTGAGGTCGTAGGTTCAAGTCCCACCATCGCTACCATTCATTAAGCCGTTATTCCTGAAGTCGGCGAGTACAATTGAATCTTCGGGCGATTAGCTCAGTTGGTTAGAGCACCTGCCTTACAAGCAGGGGGTCGTAGGTTCGAATCCTACATCGCCCACCATTCAGATTTTGTATCTGAAACCTCGTGCCGGGGTGGCGAAATGGCAGACGCGCTACGTTCAGGACGTAGTGCCCGTAAGGGCGTGCGAGTTCGACTCTCGCCCTCGGCACCATATTTGTGTTTATTGAAGTAAAATTCAGTACGTGGATTAGTCCACACTTTGTGCGCTTGTAGCTCAGCTGGATAGAGCGCAGCCCTGCGAAGGCTGAGGTCGTGGGTTCGAATCCCGCCAAGCGCGCCATATTCTCTCTTGGCGCCCCTTGATATTTGGTATTTTGGGGCGCTATTGATGCCAGTGACATCCCCGTCATTCCGCATCGCCGGAAAATATGACTGATCGTTCGTGGCGCTCGCCGTGTAGAATCGGCGCTCGCGATAAACGAAGGTCATATTTCGACAATTGAAGAACTGGTTGATGATGAGTCCGGTGACGGGCATTTGAAACCGCTTAGACGTTACTCACGTAGCTATGGGCGGGCAGATGGATCATTTACCAGCGTGTTTGGGCGATTAGCTCAGTTGGTTAGAGCACCTGCCTTACAAGCAGGGGGTCGTAGGTTCGAATCCTACATCGCCCACCAAACTTTTCGATTGTTCGATGAATCGGCCTCCACACTAAAACCATCTAATGGTTGGGCTGATCGGATCTGAATTCAGATCGAGCACGGCAGACAGGGAGACATCATTGACTCTTACGGCTGATTCAAAAACGCTTGCTAATTCGCTGATAGAAAATGTCAGCAAGGTAATTGTTGGCAAAAGCGAAACCGTAGAGCTCGTGCTTGTTGCGTTAATTTGCAACGGCCATGTTCTTATCGAAGATGTTCCGGGCGTTGGTAAAACGATGCTCGTTCGTTCGATTGCAACTTCAACAGGTTGTGATTATCGACGAATGCAGTTCACTCCTGACTTGCTTCCGAGTGACGTTACCGGTGCTTCGGTGTTCAACCAGAAGACGGGGAATTTCGAGTTCCGTCCTGGCCCGATCATGGCGCAAATTGTTCTCGCAGACGAGATCAACCGTGCGACCCCTAAGACGCAGTCGGCATTGCTAGAGGCGATGGGTGAGCAGCAGGTGACCGTTGAGGGCGTTACCCGTGCATTGCCTTCGCCATTCATGGTTCTCGCTACTCAGAACCCTATTGAGTACGAAGGCACATTCCCACTTCCTGAAGCGCAGCTGGATCGATTCTTCATGCGTATTTCTTTGGGTTACCCAGATGCTGAGCAGGAAGAGGCGATTATGGATCGTCGAGAGCACATCGACCCTATCGATGAGTTGAAGCCGGTTTGCACACCGGAAGATATTGCGAAACTTCAGGCTGAGGCTGATGACGTGTACATCGATACTCTGGTGAAGCAGTACATTGTTGAAATTGCGAACGCCACACGTCTTCATCCCGAAGCTGCGCTTGGTGTTTCGCCACGAGCTTCGATCAATTTGATGAAGGGCGGCAAGGCTTACGCCCTGCTGAACGAGCGCGACTACGTTGTGCCAGATGACATCAAAGCGATTGCGGCTTCGACTCTTGCGCACCGTGTGTTGTTAACGCCTTCGGCAAGAATGCGTGAGGTCACTCAAGAAACGGTCATCGCCGATGTGCTGAATCAGGTTTCAGTTCCGGGCGCTAGCGTTCGAAGAACTTAGTTCTCCACCCTTCTCTCCTCTGTCACGCTGGGCGAACTTTTAGATCGTTCCGGTATCAGGAGTTATTAGTCGGGACTTATGCTCCGTTCTTTCAGGTCAACGAATAATCAGGCCGGTACTCCGCCAACTTCGCAAGTAAGTGGGCGTCGTCGTCGTGCGGGCCGACGCCTTAGGAAGAATCCGATCCTGTACGGAATTCTTGTCGTTATGGTGATCGAATTCCTGACTGGGATGGCTACTGGTTTCGACCTTTCAGTTCGCCTTTACTATGCCCTTGGAATATTGCTGATTGCTGGTTGGCTTTGGGCGAAGAGCAGTTCGGAACAGATGATTGCGGAGGTTGAACGGCCGAAAGGTCCGTACACCGTTGGCGATTCGATTTCAGAAACCGTAATTCTGCGGAATAAGGGTGGAACTCCGAAGGCTTGGGTTGAGGTTGAGGATAGAACCGATTTGCCAGGAGTCAGTTTCAAGAAGGTTGCGAGTCTTGGACTGATGGTTGCGTTCGATCGTCTTGAGATGTCGGGTCGTGTCACACGGCGTGGTGAGTACACGGTTGGTCCGCTTGTTGCTCGAACGTCCGATCCGTTCAGCATGTTTCCTCAAGAGGTTGTATTTGGCGGACAGGAATCGGTTCTTGTTTATCCGAAAATTCTCGACATTCCAGATTTTGCCTCGCCTTCTATTCACCTTGTTGGTGACAACTCTCGAAGACAGCGTGCTCGTGTGCTTAGTACCGATGTTGCGTCAGTTCGCGAATATGAGGCAGGTGATGCGCTTGGACGAATTCACTGGCTTTCGACTGCACGCACTGGCGAGTTGATGGTGAAACAGTTCGATCAAGGGTCGTCGAGTGATATGTGGGTGCTGTTCGATCAGCACGCCGATTCGATGGCTGAGATCGACGAGGATTCAACCGACGAAGTTGGGGCTACTGTCGCGGCGTCGGTAATTGATCGCTATAGCAAAGGATTCTTGCCTGTTGGATATGCGGCACACGGGAGTAAGTCACTTATTGCAGCTCCTGATCGATCGGCCCATCAGCGAGAACAGATCATGCGTCACATCGCGGCGAGTAAGCCAGTAGGCGATGTGACTCTTCTTGAGACGCTTTCCGAGTTGGAACGTGAGCTTGGGCAAAATACTTCACTAGTTGTGATTACGTCGGCGGGCGATGGTTCGTGGGTCGATGCCTTGGGTGGGCTTGTTAGGCGCGGTGTTCGAGTTAGCACGGTGTTGATAAATCGTGGATCGTACGGTGGTGAGTCGAACGGTGATGCGTTGGATCATCTGGTTGCGACAGGTGTTTCGGCATATCCGTTGGCTCGTGGTGATTCAATCGCTTCGGCGTTGCTCAATTCGGTTGGTGGTGAGTTCGATGGTCTGCGACAGGCGTCGGCTCGTGCTCATGCTGAAGCTTTGGGATTGGCTCCTTCCTCTACCGAGGAGTTAGAGGAGTTGAATTCTGGGACAGAGTCGGAGCCAGCTTCGGTGGATGAACAATGAGAATCAGCACCAGCACTGAGTTTCTAAACAACGTTCCCGGTCCCCCTTCTGAGGAAGAGCGCGCACTACCGGTGGGCAGATTCGAATCCCTTACCGAGAACGTGTCGAACATTTCGCGAATTGCACCTACACACGACTGGGTGAGCTTATCGATCTTGATTTGGATGATGGCGAACGTCGGATGGTCGGTTCAGCTGGCTGGATGGGGCGATCTGCCTTCCATCATTCCAACTTTGCTTCTTGGAACTATTGCTGCGTTTATCATTTCGAAACTCAACTTCAGTTGGTATTTGACGCTCATCTACGCTCTGGGTCTTGGGTTCTTCGTCGTGCTGTGGCAAGGAACGGCACAGGCTAGTGGCGGTGATCCCATCGCTAAGGCAGTCGATGGATTTGGTAGGTTCTCGTCTTGGATTACGACCGCTCAATCGGGTGGTATCAGCACTGATACTGTGCCGTTTGCTTTGATGTTTATGACGGCATCTTGGATAGTTGGATACGGTGTAACTTATCTCACGTTCAGGTTCCGATCTCCGTGGTTGCCGACCGTGCTTCTGTCGTTGGTAATTCTTACCAATCTGAGCTATCGCCACGGCGAACATGAACACACATTCTTCCTGTTCCTCGTTGGCGGTATTGCGCTATTCGCACATCTCACAACAGTGAAACGAATCGAGCGATGGCGAGGTCAAGGAATCGAGTATTCGAGGCACCTTGCGTGGTCGACTGTACAAGATGGGCTTCTGTTTGCTCTGCCAATTGTTCTGTTGAGCGCTTTGTTGCCGATTTGGGAGCCGAGATCTGAAGAGGTTCACGATACTTGGGACATCTTCCGAGCTCCGTTCTACGCTCTTCAAGAGCCGGCAAACAGGTTGCTCGCAGGTATCGATGGTCCGGGTGGAAGCGAGTTGTTCGGGAGCCCATCACAGACGATGGCGTTTGGCGGAGCTATCGACCTCAGCGATGAGCCGTTGATGTGGATCAGATCGAAGTACATTCTTCCTTATGCAGGTCGTGTTTATCAGCAGTACAGCTCGCAGGGCTGGTTGACGGATCCGAACACAAAGGTTGAGGCAGCTCCACGCTCAGCCCTGACTCTTGCACCTACTGAGCTCGAACGAGAACGTATTTCACAGGTGTATGTTCCTTTGGTGGATACGACTACGGTTGTTCCGGTGGGAGCTGTTTATTCGGTGGATAGAGAAGCGATGGTTCAGGTGTTGAATCCGATCGAGTGGCGAGTGCCACTTTCAGGATCGGTTTCTGGGATCAGCGAGCTTCCTGCCGATTTGAGAGATTTAGCGTTTGCCGTTCGATTTGCTTTGGGCGATCTTGTACCGATTGACTCGTTCCAATCAACGCGGCTTCGAAACCAAAACCTTGCTGAACCAGAACTAGTGGAAGAGGTTTTAGCGGGTCTCAGGGCGGCCGACGCTGTTGGCGAAGAGCAGATTATTACGAGGACCGTGGTTGCTGAGGATGGCACAGAGCAGAAGTTCGAGACGGTACTGCTGCCGTTGAGCACAGAATCTCGACAGGTGGAGTGGAATCAGATTTCCGTTGATGTAGCTGTCAGCTCGCAGTCAGGACTGGCTACTCGACTGGAAATCGAGCGGGCGTCTCCGATTCAGCAGGTTGGAGTCCAGCTTTCGGACGAGATTTCCAAAGAAGACACGTTCTCGATCCAGACATTTGTTTCGTTGGCTACTGACGACCAGTTGAATGATGCTGGAAGTGGTTATCCGACATGGGTGACCGATAGATACTTGCAGCTTCCAAATTCGTTACCTGAGGAAGTCGGATTATTGGCTTCTCAGATTGTTCGCGATGCAGGAGCCGAAACCCCGTTTGAAAAGGCGGAGGCGATAAAGTCGTTTTTGAAGAGACAGGAATATTCGCTAGAAATTCAGGGGCCTGAATTCGGGGTCGACGGAATTTTCTACTTCTTATTCCAAACTCAAGATGAACCTTGTTCAAGCGTAGATCCTGATTGCGACACCGCCAAAATCAAGGGCTATAGTCAGTACTTCGGATCGTCTGGAGCGGTTCTGCTTCGTTCAGTTGGAGTGCCAGCGAGATTTGTCGCAGGATGGGGTTCCGGAGAGTACGTTCCTGAAGCCGGATTGTTCCTAATTAGGGATGAAGATCGACACGGGTGGACGCAGGTTTACTTCCCTGAATACGGTTGGATCGACTACGAAATGACGCCCGGAGGTCAGACGATCGAGCGTGGTCGATTGGCACCGTCTATCACCGGGGGCGATCCGTTTGCTGCAGGTGCGATTGGATCGGCTGAAGACGATCCAAACTTCATCCAAGATATTGCGGATCTTGAACGACTCGCTCGTGAATCACGCGAGGCTGATGGCGAATTCCCGGAAACGGATGATGGCGCTGCTGCCGATGAGTTTGAATTCCCATGGCGTCCGTTTGCATGGTTTGGTGGTTTGGTTGGAGTGGTCGTAGCCCTGATGGGTATATGGAAGCTAAGCCTTCGCGGAATGGATGCGCCGACTCGAGCTTATGCTCGGATGAATCGTGTCGCATCAGTGATGGGCATTAAGAGGCAGGCGAACGAGACGGCGTTGGAGTTTGCTCAGATACTGGGTGAGCGAGCGGTGGCAGCTAGTGATCCTGCTAATTTCATAGCGCTTGAATTCCAGCGTCAGGTTTATGCCGGTGCTGCTGATAGTAGTGACGCCGAAGGCGAACGTTCGAAAGAACTTGATCGAGCTTGGCGCAAAGTTGCGCGGGCGTTGATTGCGTATCGCATCAGGCAGATCGGTGGGATTGGTCCTGAACTTGGTGAAGGCAGAGGTACGTAGTTTGGCTAAGAAAGACAAATATCAAAGGTTGACTTACGACGTGTTCGATACGGACATGGGATGGGTTGCGATTGTTGGCAGCGATCACGGTATCGTTCGAGCCAGCTTGCCTGAAGATACACCTGAAACTGCGCTCGATTACGTCCAGCCCGAAGTGAACACGGCTGAACACGCTCCTGCTGAATATGTTGACGCTCGCGCATTGATTTCTGCTTATTGCGCTGGCGAGCCGATTGATCTTGCTGACATTCCGATAGATACGAGATCGGCTACTCCGTTTTTCAGGAAGGCGTGGGATGCGTGTCGAACTATTCCTGCTGGCGAGACTCGAAGTTACGGTTGGTTGGCTGAGCAGGCAGGAAATATAAAGGCAGCACGTGGTGCTGGTCAGGCGATGGCTCGAAATAGGCTTGCATTGTTGGTTCCGTGTCACCGTGTCATTAGTTCGAGCGGAGCATTGCACGGGTTTGGTGGCGCCGGTTTGCCGCTGAAGTCGCGCTTACTAGCGATGGAAACCGATCGTTAGGTTTACCGAAGATCGTCAGCTTCAGGCTGTTCGGGGTCTTCTTCATTTTCGGGGTTTTCGTCTTCGGCGACGTACGAATCGAGAATCGACTGAGCTAGCTCGACGTCTGCTTTGAGTACCATCAGCCGCACTGGGAATACCGAAACGCCCATAAACCCAACGGCGTCACCTGGTTGCAACCTGCATTCGATTCCGGCGGCTCTGATTAGGCCACACCATGATTCGGCGATGAGCTGATCGGGTGCGGTTGTGAGTACTTCCCAATTCACGACACCGCTCCTTTTGCTTGAATGGTTGGCGATGAATTCGATATGGCTAGATGGCAGCGGATCGAACAGAGCCGCTCCCGAGCAGTTCGTGCAGGCGACCAGTGAGTCGTGCGCCAGATTGAACTTTGAATGGCATATCGAGTCGAACGATTTTTCCACCGGTTTCGATTTCGAGGATCGCTGAATCGGAGCCAGCGAACTCTACGAACAGTCGCATGATGTCTTCGAGTCGGTACTTGTCGTCGGCAGCATCGCCAGTTTCTTTGACTCGTACAAGCACAGGACCGCCACTCGCCATATCTGGATCGAGAGCTGTGTCGTTCGGAGCGGCGGATTCGGTTGTCAGTGGAGTTTCCTCAATGATCGGTTCAACAATTTGTTCAACCGGTGTTTTGTAAGTAGGGGTAGGTGATGTGTTTATCGGTGCTGCGTCGTTTGTATTCGACGGTGTTGTTTCGCTTGGACCACGTTCGCGTTTCATGTGTTGCACAGGATCGTTCAACACTGGCTTCGGTTCGCTTTGTTCGTTGAATCCGGCACGTACTACTGGTGCGGGTTCGTTGAGTTTCGCTTCAGCTTCCGATTCGGCCTGTCCTTCGGCTTTGAGCTGATATTCGCCCGCAGTTTCGACCGAGAGTGAAACTCTGCCAAAGCGTTCGCGAACTTCGCCTGAAACAGAAACGAAGTTGCCGTTCTCCCACAGTGTGGGGTTCTGTTCGAGAATATTTGGCCAAACAACCATTTCGATATCGCCGTCGAGCAGCGTTAGGTTGAGCGAGAGGAAGTTATCGCCACGTTTTGTGGTGAGTTCGCGTACGCCGTTCACCTGGCCGAGCGCTGCGCGTTTTTGTCCTGACATATCGGGTGAAATATCGGCGGCAAACACGACGATGTTGTCGGGCTGTTGTCGCATTTCACGAGTGAATGGACTCTGTGTTAGCTCGACGCCAAGTAGATCTCTCTCCCAGATGACACGTTCTTGATCGGTGGTGTCGTCTGAACTGACTATTTCGATTTCGACCATCGGGGCAGGGACTGATTCGCCCAGCATGTCGAACATGGAAGTCTGACCTGAGTCACGAAGCTTGGTCTGACGTTGGATGGCGGCGATGATTCGATCTACAGATTCGAGTAGGTTTCCGCGCCCGCCGAATTCGTCGAATGCGCCAACTCGTATCAAGCTTTCCAGCGTTCGCCGGTTGAGCGATTTTGAATCTACTCTGCGGACGATGTCTTCGATGTCTTTGAACTGTCCTGCAGCTTCGCGAAGCTCGACAATTGGGTCGATTGCTCCTGCTCCAACGTTCTTTACGGCCGCCATGCCGAATCGAATAGCGTCGTTGCCATCGGAATCGCGTTCGATAGTGAAACCGGAACGTGAGTAGTTGATGCTTGGTGGCTTCACTCCGATGTTGAGACGTGATGCTTCACGAATCGCCAGTCCCACTTTTTCAGGATTGCCTGAAGCGGAATCGAGAACAGCGGCGATGTACTCGGTTGGGTAGTTGGCTTTGAAATATGCAGTCCAGTACGCAATGTATGCATACGACACTGCGTGAGCTTTGTTGAATCCGTACCCAGCGAACGGTTCCATCAGTTTGAATACGGTGTCGGCCTGTTCTTGGGTGTAGCCCTTTTCCAGAGCACCTTTGCTGAACTTTTCGTGCTCGGCCTTCATGACCGATGCCTTTTTCTTACCCATAGCCTTGCGCAAGATATCGGCTTCACCAAGCGTGTAACCACCGAACGCTTGGGCGATCAGCATTACCTGGTCTTGGTAGACCAGAACACCGTAGGTTGGTTCGAGTAGCTCTCGAAGGTCTTCGTGCGGATAAGTGATTTCAGCACGACCGTGCTTCGCATCGATAAACGTGCCGATGTGTTCCATCGGGCCGGGGCGGTAAAGGGCGATCATCGCCGCAAGGTCATTGATCGTTGTTGGCTTGAGCAATTTGATGTTCTTGCGCATGCCATCGGATTCGAGCTGGAATACGCCGAGGGTGTCGCCCTCTCCGAGAATGTGGAACGCTTTTGCATCGTCTACCGGAACGTCATACACACCCATGTGTTCGCCAGTGGTTTCAGCGATTAGCTTCACACACTGGTCAAGAATCGAGAGGTTGGCTAGCCCGAGGAAATCCATCTTGAGCAGGCCGACGTCGGCGACGGGGTTCATCGAGTATTGCGTTACCGGGCTCGATCCTTCATCACCGCTCTTTGGGCGTTGGAGTGGGACGTATTCGGTAAGCGGCTTTTCGGAAATGACGACGGCTGCGGCGTGAGTACCTGAACTACGCACAGAACCTTCGAGCTTCTGCGCCATCTCTATGAGGTCACGGGCATCTTTGTTGCGGCTGATTTCAGTCCGCATTTCGGCAGATTCTGCGATCGCATCTTTCAACTTGATGTTGAGTGTGAGCGGGACCATCTTTGCGAGCTTGTCGCTGAGATCGAGCGGGAGTGCAAGCGCACGTGCGGTGTCACGAATTGCTGCTTTGGCGCCGAGCGTTCCGAATGTCACGATTTGGGCGACGTGATCGCTGCCGTAGTGATCGACGCAGTATTTAATGACCTCCGCACGACGGTCGTCGGCGAAGTCCATATCGATATCAGGCATCTCGCGACGTTCGATGTTCAGGAATCGTTCGAAGAACAGGTCGGCTTCAACCGGGTCGATCTGAGTTACTTCGAGACAGTAAAGAACCAAGCTTGCGGCTGCTGATCCACGTACTGCAGAGAGGATTCCGCGTTCGTTTACGAAGTTGAAGATGTCCCAACAGACTAGGAAGTAGTCAGCGAATTTCGTTTCTTCGATGATGCCTAGTTCGTAGTCGAGGCGTTCTAGTACTTCTTCACTAGGTTTGTTGTCGAATCGCTTTTTCAGACCCTCGTGACAAAGCTCCTTCAAGTAATCCATTGAAGGCTTGTTTTGTGGAGTTGAGTATCGAGGTACGAGGGTTTGTCCGAATTCGAGATCGAGTTCGCAAGATTCGGCGATCTTCAGCGTGTTCGCCAAAGCTTCTGGAAGATGTGACCATTCGGCGAACATTTCTTCGGCACTGCGGAGGTAGTACGAGGTGTCTTCCATGTGCAGACGCTTTGGGTCTTTCACATTGGAGTTGGTCTGAATACAGGTGAGGATGTCCTGAGCTTCAGAATCTTCGCGACGTACGTAGTGAGAGTCGTTCGTTACAACCATCGGCAAGCCGGTTTGGTTGCTGAGCTGGATGATGGCTTCGTTGATCTCGGCCTGCTCAGGAACGTGCTCGTGCATCATCATTTCGAGGTAGTAACGGTCTTGGAAGACGTTGCCGTACCACTCGAGAGTTTCGTTGGCGGCGTCCATATCGCCGTTTTTGATGTAGCGAGCTAATTCGCCAGAAGGACATCCGGAGAGAACGATTAACCCTTCCGAATACTTCTCAAGGATTTCTCGATCCATTCGAGGGCGGTAGTAGAAGCCTTCGATGTGTGAAGCAGTCACTAGCTTCATTAGGTTCTGATAACCGACTCGGTTCTGAGCCAGTAGTGTCATGTGGAACGGGAAGCGTTTTTGGGGATTTCGTTCATCCCGAGCGCCATCTGCTACGTAGCCTTCAACACCGATGATTGGCTTGATGCCAGCGTTGGTTGCCGATTGATATAAGCCGATTGCGCCGTGAAGATTTCCGTGGTCGGTGAGGGCAATAGCGGGTTGCCCAAGTTCTACCGCCCTGTTGACCATATCGTCTAATCTGCTGAACCCATCGAGCAGTGAATACTCGGAGTGGTTATGGAGGTGGACGAACTGGTCGGTCACAGGCAGATATTTCTCGGAAATTGAGGGTGGAAAAGTGCGGCCATGGGAGCATAGCGTTCCCTAAAGAACGAGTCGACCCCAGAAAAGGTTTTACGACCCCAAGATAGCGCATTTTGGGTGTGAGTTTGGTTTTCGTGTCAGATTATTCAGGCGTAATTGTTTGGGAATATTGGCTGACGAAAATGGAACATATTGCTCAAATCAGTCGTCTTGATTGTGAAGGGCTTATTTACGGGCGAGTGATAGAGTCGATTTATACCGATCTTCACAATTGATTGATAGTAATAATCGTTTGAGTGTCGGTGAGTTTCGGTAGGCAGCCGCAGGAGACAATTTGACTTCAAAAACCATTGGTGGTGGCCAGAAAATACTCGTAGTTGATGATGAGCACATGTCTGATCTCATGCGCTCAGTATTACGGCGTCTCGAAACAGACGGTTTTAAGCCGGTTGTTGTCGCACCAGAAGGTCCGCACGTGACTGGCGATGATTACGAGGCACAGACGTTGTTTGCAATGGAGACTGAACGACCTTCGGCAGTTTTGCTGGACGTTCGGTTTGGTGAGTACGATTCGGATCGCTTCAAGGGACTTTCAATTCTCAAGAAAATCGCCGAACGTGACAATGCTATGCCGGTGCTGATGTTTACTCAGTACACGCAAGGTCCGTACCGAGATACGGCAGTGAGTGCGAGCTTGAGTGTTAGTGCTTCAGTCGATTTCATCGACAAACTGGCTAGCCCTGAAGAAGTGGTTTTGCGCTTGCGCAGGCTGATTGGTAGTGCGCCTGAAACTATCAAGATAGGGTCGTTGTTCGAGTTGGATGCTGCTAATGCTGCGGTTTATGCCATCGCTGACGGTCGGCGTGAATTGATCAGAGAGATTCAGGGCATGAAGCTTGAAATTTTGAATGAATTGGCTTCAGCGATGTATAGATCTGAGGGTGAGTTGGTGCCGTTTTCTCGACTTGAACGTTTCTCCGAGGGTGAAGACTCTCGTGCTTCGTTGCGGGTGAGAATTAGAGAGCTGAAAGTTTCGCTCGGTAAGGCCGTTTCGAGAGAATTTGGCGCAAACGAGCTAATTATCAACGTACGAAATCGTGGTTATCGCTTAGTCAACCCGGGCGACTAGGCAAATTTTTGAACGAGTGGATGCAATTTAGGATTCTTGCTGCTTGAGCTATCAAACGCTAAAGATTCTGAAATATCTGGGATTGGCAGTGGCTGTAATTGGGCTGCTGTTTATTTTGCTTTCGCCGTTAATTGGCGAATCGGTTTCTTCGGGAACGCTGTGGTACATCGAGCCAGTTGCGTATGTCGGTGCTGGAATTTTCGTTCTTGGCGCTTTGATTGCGTTCGGGATCATGCAGTACGTAGCGAGTCGACCAAACGTGGTTCCTGATGATCGATCATGGAGCCAAGTAACTCAGGATTATTTCGATACGTTTGCCCATGACATGGGCCGCCCTCTTCGTCGAATTCTCGGTAAACAGCGAGAAGCTCGTGCTCTCCTAAATGAGACGGGCGAAGTTACGCCCCACATGGTGGCGGAGTTGCTGGACGAGATTGAAAATCAGGCGCCAAACTTCAGATTGATGATTGAGAACGTTAGGGTTCTAGTTGATCTTGAAGACGAGAGTGCAGCTCTGGCAGTTGAGCCTGTCGATGCGGCAGCGATTGTTCGCAATGTTTCAGATCGATACACGCCAATAGCGCGTGAGCGTGGGTTGGAGCTTGTTTGGTGGTGTGAGCCAAGCGAATTCGGCCTTGTCTATGGCGATGGTTCGGCGCTTGATCATGTGATTACGAACTTGGTGGACAACGCAACGAAATTTGCTGAAGGTCATGTCGAGATAAGACTCACACGTTCTGAAGATTCGTTCTTGGTGCGGGTGTGGGACGATGGGAACGGTATTTCGGAATCTCATTTGGCTCACGTGTTCGATCGAGGGTGGACTCCAGAGCTTTCGGCTCGAAGCGAGAAGCAGAGTTCTGGTTTGGGACTGTTCATCGCGAGTTCGCTTACCGAACGATGCGGCGGTGAACTTCTAGTCGAATCGCAACAGGCCAATGGTTCTTCATCTGGCGAGCATTCGACGACGTTCACTCTTTCATTGCCTCTCGACAATAGGCAATCAGCGGTCAAATGATGGCGGCAATGATGAGTCGATCGCCGTTGCGAAAAGTTCGCGTAATTCGCTTGAATTCGACGATGTTGATTTTCGGCTTATTGCTAATTCTCGCCTCTGGTTGTGTTGAGAGTCGAGCTAGATATACGCCAGTTCCTTCTACGCCTGTGCCTACAGCTACTCCGGAGCCGACGCCGACTGCGACTGCTGTTCCACCTTCGCCGACTCCGTCTCCTACCGAAGTTCCTGCTACTCCTAGCCCAACAGCGGCGCCTATAGAAGTTGTCGACACGACGGTGGAGCCGACTTCTTCATCGGGTACGTTCAATCTGGCGCTGAATTTCGAGGGGATAGGAGATGAAAGTATTGTCTACAGCGACACCGTACTGCTGCGGGGACTCACTTCGGCTGATGCGATTGTCAGTGTGAATGATGTGATTGTTGAAGTGCAATCTGACGGAACTTTTGAACTGACACTGGTGTTGCAACCAGGCGGGAATTTTGTAGACGTAGTTGCCAGTAATTTGGATGGCAGCGAGATTTATTCATCGTTAGCGATTATTTCGATTCCACCGGATGATGCAGCATGATTTCATTACTCCGCATAGTGGCCACACCGTTTGTTGGGTCAAGAAGTAGTAACAAAGGCGTAACTACGATTGGTGCAGAATTTATAGGTCGAAGGCAACCTGAATCGACTCCCCCTACGCACCGTATGTTTACGTCGTCTGAAAACTTAGCTGTCCAATTTTTGCGTACACGCGCGGCTGTCATTATGGCGCTGGCATTGATGTTGTTCGCTTTTGGGGTTGGTACGGCTGGCACCGCCAGCGCTGAAGTTCGTTCTGCCGATATTGAAGCTGTATTTGGCACGGCATTTGAAGTTCGCGCCCCTAACGCTATCGTTGTGGCTTCCAACTCCGGTCTTGTCACTCTGAATTTCAACTCAGAATCTGAATTGAAGATTGGATCTAACAAGGCAACTGTTGGCGAAGTCGAAGAAGGCGATAGGGTTATATCGACAGCTACCCGTAATGCTGACGATGAGCTTGTGGCGCTGAGAGCTTTAGTGAGGGTTGCCAATACCCAGCCAGTTACCAAGCATCTTGTTGGTGTAGTGACGGGTCAATCGGAAGATGGACTATCTATCCAAACACGCAACGCTGGAGTGGTAGATGTACTGATTCCGGCCGGTATCGATGCGCCTTCGATAGGCGATGGCATAACTATGGTTGCGCGTCTTGATCGCAGTAGCGGAATTTTCACTGCAGTCGGATTTGAACTGACTAGCAAGACAGTCGAGCGTATCCAGCAGGCCCAAGACAGTGCTGCTGATAAGGCTGAATCCGCACGATTAGCAGAGATAGCGATTGTTGCACGAAGCCAGCACTTATCGGCTTTGGACGATGCGGCAAGAGCGTTGAAACGTGTGGTCGATTCGGGGCGTGCTGATCAATCAGTGCTCGATCAGGCCGCTGCGCAATTTGAAGAGATTCAGAAACGTTTCCGTGAGCTAAAAGGTATATACGAGGCCACAGCTCGAACTCGTGGCGAGGTACAGCCTCGACTGAAAATTTCAGGCGGGCTGGTCGACGAGATCGGGTTGGCAAAGTTCACGATAGTTCCAAAGGGAGAACAGGATGCTAATCCGTTCTCAGTGGACTTCACTTACGATCCAGAGGAAACAAAAGTCGTTCTTCCACGTGATCTTCTGCTTGAAATTTCAAGAGACGCAAAGAATCCGCAGTTGCTAAGCGATGTTCGCCGTTTGATCGATCCGGGTAGTGAATTAGATGTTCAGTATTCGATCGATGGCGATGTTCGAACTGCCAACGAAATCCGAGTGCGTCAACCTCGGTTGGTTGAAGAGCTAGAGGCTGTTCTCGAGCACGAATCTCTTAGAGCGTTCAATGGAGTAATTACTCTTGTAGAGCTCGACGATTCACTTGAGGATGCCCTTGGAATTGTTATCGCAGCGAACGAGAAAATTGGCGTGAAAGTTACCGCCAAGGTAACGGACCAAACGGAAATTACACTCAATGGTCGGTCGGGGTCGATATCGAGTCTAGGCGCCGGTCAGGTTGTCGATATCCAGTTTGAATCGTCTGACGATGGGGCTATCTCAGATATCACTGGCAGTGATGTGACGCTGCGTGCATTGGCTATTCGGGCTAGGTCTTCGGCTCCTGCCACGGAAGATCATATTTCTGGAATTGTTGAGTCCATCGAAATTGATGTTCCAGCGATAACTATTCGACCTACGGATGGCGCATTGATCCGACTGATTGTTGGTGCTGATGTGCCTGTGGTGCGGAATGGCGATCAGGTTGATTTCGAAGATGTGAAGGTTGGGGATCTGGTTGTTGATGCCACACGATCTGATTCTGAGTCGGAAGATTTAACTCGGCTTGTAGTTGTCGCTCGAAAGAATGTGAAATTCTCTGGAACGGTAACCGGAATTGGTCGAGCGCCCGAAAGATTGCAAGTGACTGGTGACAATGGTCAGTCGCTGAACATTCTCGTAACCGACGATACATGGGTGATCGTTGACGAACGCAGGGTCAAGTTTGGTGCCGTGATCGCCGGTATGAATATCGTGAGTGGTGTGTATTCAGTTGCTGGAAGAAATGGGGCTTTCTACAACGTAGCGACGGTTATTTCGATCGAGTCGCCAAAAGTAGGTCGAGCTTCGGGAATTATTACCCAGGTGAATGTCGTTGAAGGTAGGTTGACGGTTGTTTCAGGCAGATCGAACAACACGCAGTTCATCAAGCTGAAAATGCCAGAAACACCGCTTGGCGATAATTTGCTAAAGGACGGTCTTCCGATCAGATCGTTGCTAGAAATCGAGCGTGGTGATCGTGTCGATTTCGTGTTCTACGTTCTGGAGACTGGCGTGATCGAAAAGCTTTCGGTTGTTTCAGATAATTTCATTCAGTCACGTGGAACGTTGCTGAAGGTTTCGGATAACGACCGATTCATTAGAGCCGAGCTTGCAGATGGCCGGAAGTTCGAACTGTGGGTGGGACCTGGAACAACAATGCATCTCAATGGTCGTCGAATTCAAAGCTTGGGCCAAGTGAGCGAGTTGATCGATTCAGCTTGGTATCGGGCACAGCCTTACAGCGCGCTAATTCCAGAAGTACTGTTTATTCGCGATTCGATTGATTCGGATCAGGGTGTGATTATTTCGATCAAATTCCAGATCAAGATCGGAGCCGATGAAGTCGACGACAGTAGCGAGAATCAAGCACCTACTGTTCAGTTGTCGATTTCTGGCGTGATCGAAGCCATTGACGGGAATCGCTGGGTGATAAACGGTCGTGTGTTCACCGTTACCGACGATACAAATATTCGCGGTGGAGATCCTGAGGTTGGCGAAGTAGTTGTTGCGGTGTTGGTGAGTAGGCCGGGTGGAGCGTTCACGGCTCGTTCGATTTCAGTTTCGAGCCGTTCTAGGCGCTAGAAATTTTCGCCTGATTCGAGGTTTCTCTAGCTTAGCTAGGAGATTCGAAGCGATTACGGTCTCGATAGTTTTTTCGTGTTAGCCGGCGAGCTTGCGCGGCTACACGACTCGCTGGTTCGAGTCCCATAGCAAGCGGTATCGAAATCACGAGCATCACGGCGAGAGTCGTGAACCCGAGTCGGTAGCTGCCTTCGATATCACGTATGAGTCCTACAAGTGCAGGACCTGCAGCCCCGAACAGGGCGTTTACCGAGCTGGTTAGTCCGACTATAGATCCATAGCTCGCTCGTCCAAAGTAATCGCCAAGAATAGATAGTCTCAGCGGTATGGACGAACCGAATCCGAGACCAAAGAAAACTACGAACAGCGGAAGTGGCCACAGTCCGAGATTCACGCCAAGTACTTCTGCATTAATTCCGGCGAGTCCGGCCACACCAATCGTTTGCATAATCATCGCTATGGTCAGCATTTTTCGTTTGTCGTATTTGTCGCCGAGTACTGCTATGCCTGCACGACCTCCTAGATCACCAATTGCGACGGCTCCTGCAGCTGAAGCCGCTAGGGCCGCGGTCATGCCGTACTCAAGGAGCGCAGCGAAGTGGAAGAGGTTGGTGGAGCTAACTAGTTGTCCGAGGCTTGTAACGATTGCCAGTTGCCAGAAGAAGCGAAGCTTGATCGCCTGACGCATCGTGATGGCATGCTCTCGTGCTGTAGCGAGGCGGCCCGACTTGCTGCCATCTGAGCTGTCATCGACTTCGACACCGCCGTCAGGGAGCATGCCGTGGTCTTCTGGGCGTTTTCGCATTACGAGCGTCGCAGGGAATCCGATGAGCCAGAAACCTATACCGCACGCCATCAAAACTTCACGCCAACCGAAAGTGTCGATTGAGGTTACGAGGATCGGCAGTGTTAGTCCGCCAACGGCTGAAAATGACATCAGTGTGGCGAGGGCTCTTGCTCGTTTTCTAACGAACCAGTTGGCAACCGTGACTACGAATACGATGAATGTTCCGAACGACATTCCGAGCGTTAGCAGCCCAATGGCAACATAGAATTGCCAGAGAGATTGCATCTGGCTCATAAATATGAAGCCACTGCCGGTGAGTAATACGCCGAACGCCATTGCCTTGCGTGGGCCGTATTTGTCGAGAAGCACCCCGACGAATGGTGAGATCATTCCGCTCTCACCGCGCTGGAGAGATATTGCGGCTCCGGTGACGCCTCTACTCCAGCCGAAAGTTTCTAGGATGGGCGGAACGAACGCCTGAAATCCTCGCCAGAATATTGCCGATGTGTACCACTGGACTATTCCGCCCGCTCCGACGATCCACCAACCGTAGAAGGGTTGTTTGAAGGATTTCATCGGGATATTTCAGGACAGGAATTTAGTTCGTACATTCTTATCGGTCTGCGTTCGGGAGTCGCCGTTCAGGATTCGTGCATGATAGTCCTGCTTCGGGATACTTCTGCACTTGCGAAGGGCAGTTAAGTGTTTTTATTGAACTTTGTGGTCGCTGGATCGACGATGATGAGTGCATCCGTATAGGGTTACAGCACGTTTTACTATTGATTCGATAACTTCACGAAAGTCGTCTGAAATTTGCGCGGTTCGATAAAACTTTTCACGGTGCTTGGCATCCCTGTCGACATTAATGCGACATGGCTAATCGCGGTTGCGATCATTACTTGGTCGCTTTCGACTGCTGCCTATCCATCTTTCTTCGGGTCGTGGTCGACCATGCAGTATTGGACGGCTGGACTGCTCACGACTTTGCTGTTGTTCGCTTCGGTTCTAGCGCATGAACTTGGGCATTCGATAGTGGCTTTGGCTCAGGGGTTAAAAGTTAATGGGATAACGTTGTTGCTGTTTGGTGGGGTGTCGAAGATTCAGGGCAAAGCTTCTCGGCCACGTAACGAGTTTCTAATCGCATTTGCCGGACCAGCGGTTTCGTTGGTGATCGGTGTTGTGCTTGTTGGATGGTGGATCAAATTTGGTCCGATCTACGAGGACGATGTGAAGCTGTACCACGGAGTTCTTTTCTTTACGGGCTGGATGAATTTGCTCGTGGCAGGATTCAACCTGCTGCCTGGGTATCCGATGGATGGCGGGCGAGTGCTTCGTTCAGCAGTTTGGGGATTCACTGGCGATACAAAACGCGCTACTCGAGTTGCGTATATCGTTGGAAAGTTCGTCTTCTACGCGTTGATTGGTTGGGGTGCTTGGCAAATTCTGAGCGGTGACATTGCTGGCGGAATTTGGATCGCGATGATCGGATATTTCTTGATGACGTCGGCGCGCAGTGAAATTGCTGGCGAGCAGGCGAAGCAGTTGGAGGAATCTGATCTTGAGTCGATAGACCACTTGGGATTCAGTGTTGGTGTGGCAACTAGATCGATGCCGCCAATGATCGAGAGTAGCTGGTCTATTGAGCAGATGACGCATCAGGGATTGCCTGAGGATCCGCTGACTTCGATGCCGGTCGGGAGGCAGGGTGAACTGATCGGATTTGTCCTACGCCGAGATCTTGATCAGGTGCCGATAGAACATAAAGGCCAAATATCTGTCGGTGAGCTTATGAATCCCGACAGCCTACGAGTGATTTCGACAAACGAGTCGTTCCGAGACGCATTGCGTTCGATGGATCGTAATCGATTGAATCAGCTTGTCGTTATGGACGCTGACTACGTGGTGGGAATCATCACGAGAGAAGATATCGTTCGGGCGTTACTTGAGTTCAAAACTCAGGGTATGCATGCTGAGCCGATGGATAGAGATACGTCGGCCGACTAGAGCTGACTAGCTATGTGATATCGACTCTGGCAGCCAGATAGCGAACGAAGTTCCGCCACCTAGGCCATCTTCAACCCATACTTTTCCATGATGAAGTTCGACTATCTGCCTAACGATAGCAAGCCCCATGCCCGTTCCAGGGACGTCTGGGTTATCGAGTTGACTGTATGGCTCGAAAACACGATCTCGTTCGTCGTGAGGGATGCCAGGGCCTTCGTCAGTGACTGTGATTCGTAGGTCTTGCTCGTCGACCCAAATATCGAGAGAGATATTCGTGTTCGCAGGCGAGTACTTGCTTGCGTTGGTGAGCAGGTTCATGATCGCTTGCCTGAGTAGTTCTCGATCAGCAGTAGCGAACTGGTGCTCATCGGGAGCGGTTACTGAAATCTTGTGATCCTGACCATTTGCAATTGGCTCGAACGATGTGGCGAGATCGCTGGCCAATTCAGAAATCTGGAATTTTGCCGGTTTGGATTCGAACGTTCCAGCTTCCATTTTCGAGATGTTCAGGAAGTCGTTCACCAGTAGCGTGAGACGATCGGCATTTTGCTGAACGACGTTGATTCGTTCGATCTGATCGGGATGCAGATTTCCACGGTCGTTCATGCCAAGTAGATCGGCGAGAGCGACCACTGTGGTCAGCGGCGATTTCATTTCGTGCGATAGCGAAACAATGAACTTGGTTGCTCGGTCTTGTTCATCTTTGAGGCTGATCAAAGCGGCTTCGGCTCTTGCAGCACTCACCCGATCCGTGATGTCGGAAACAACTACGGTTGCAGAGCTGGTTTCACCGTTGTGATCGAGATTTGGCTCCATCCAAGCGTCGAGAATGGTTCCAAACACCTCGATTTCAATTCTGCCCGAGTGGCCTTTGAGGGCTCGGCTAAGTGAATCTTCAAGTCCTTCGATTTTTCGAGAGTACGAGATGAAATCCCTACCAAGAAGACGTTCTGGAACAAGCTTGAGCCCCTCGATGCCTCGACCTGCAACGTCTTTTACGATGCCGTCTTGGCCGACGGTCAGTACAAGCACCGAAGCGTTGTTGAGTATGGCTTCTAGGTTAGGGCCGAGCTGTTCAAGGACGATCTGTGCCGAACCTTTGCCTTCGCTCGGAGTGATTTCTCGTTGGTTCGCGCGTTCAAGTGAAATTTCTAGTTCGGATGCGATGGTTGCAACCATTTTCTTCTCAAGCGAACCGAATCCGGCTGGGGTTCGAGAAGCGCACATGAACATCGTAGTGACGACACCGTTGAGTCGGAGGGGTGCACATATTGCCGACCTGAGACCAGCACGGTACATCCATCTTCCGGCTGCACGTTGGCCCGGAGCAGCTGATTCGAGATCGATGGTTACTGGGCTCGAAACAGCCAGTGTCGAAGGAATCAGGAGTGAACGCCGAGAAACTCGTACGCCGGGTTCGAGTTCGGGAACGTTTAGTCCGTCTGTAATCTCAGTCGTCGAGTGATCGTTTTCGTGGTCGACGCTGCCGAAGTAAATCCAGTCGGCATCGAACAGATTACGAATGAGCGATGCGATGCGAGGATTGCTAGTTGGGTTGTCAGATTTTTCAGCCCGGATTTGCTCGGTAACTCGGCGAAGCATTTCGAGCTTGTTCAGCGTCGTCTCAGATTGTTCGAGGTGCCTTAGAGTTGCAACAACGTGGGAGCAGGCTGCGATGATTTCTTTGATCTGAGCGAAATCGGCGTTGTCGAAACCTGATTCATCGCGAGTGGCTTCCACATACCCAATTGTTCGATCTGCTGTTTTGATTGCAGTGCGTATTGCTGAATATCGCTGGGATTCAGGATGCTCCGAATCGATCTCGTCCAAACGTTCGATTTCTTCTGGAGCTATCCATGCCATGTCAGAAAGATCGTCGGAAGGTTCTGTATCGAATCCTAAATTCGCCCTGCCTGACTCATCATCGATAAAGCCGACCTGAACGCGTGTGGCGCCGGTGCGGTTGGTGATTTGAGTTGCGATGACTCCGCAGGCAGAAACAAGCTCGGTTGCTGAAGCAATAGATTCTAAATATTCAGGCGCAGCGACCACGGTTTCGTGGCGAGATACGGCTTCTACTGGTGCAGAACTGCCACCAACAAAGGCTGCGGTTAAGGCAGGTACGAATCGATTTGCGACTGCGACCGATTCGTGTGTGTACGCGGCGAATCGAGTCGATCCGAGAACCACAACGGTTTGGGTTGAGCTGATTACGGGAATGGCGAGAACGGACTCAATGCCAACCGATTTCCAAGTGAGTTCAGGCGATTGTCGTGCGCCATTGTCGTTTTGGTGATTCGTGTTGGCGAGTGCTACAGAAAATTCAGCAGCTCGTGCCTCGATAGGTCGGGCGTTGGACGATATGTCACGATCCGCTGATGCGCTTGGCACGGTGAAGTTGTGGCTTTGGTTCAGGCTCACAGCTTCACTGGTCACGAACTTGTCGTCTGCTTGAACACGAATAGCGATTACGTCGAATTCGAAGAATTGCCTCAGTTGATCGGCGATCTTGGAGAGGAGCGATTTCGGTTCGTTTGTATTGTTGCTAGAGGAAGAATCAGTATTTTTTGATCGAGCGATTAGTCGCGAGGCAGCGAGTTGGGATTCGCCTCGTTCTGCCACGTTTAGGGCGTTTGATCGCGATGCTGAAAGGCTCAGCATGCTGACGATCATTTTTGCTTTGTCGATTTGTGAATCGTCGAAACCAACGGGCTTTTCTGAAAGTGCGACGATCATGCCTGCAGCGCCGGTGACGCCAGGAATTGCGATTGCAAGTGCCGAACGATATTCAGATGTTGCACCCATTGCAGAGATTGCTGTGAACTCGGCGGGGTCGACATCGACGGCGATGAGTGGTGAGTTGATATCTACTGGTGAGAGCCAGTTTGGCAGCCAGATTTCGGAGTCGAGAGCGGCGCTTTCGATTCCTGAGATCGCCCGAATGGCTTTGCCGCCGAAGGCATCGATGTAATCGATGATCATTACGGCATCGACGTCTAGCTCGGTGCGAAGGGTTCTCGCTGCATTTCTCTGAAATACGGAGGTGGAATTGTTTGTTGCGCCGAGAGTAGATAGTTCCGCAAGGGTGAGTGAGTTGCGGGGTGAGAGCCTGTCTTGGCTAGATGCGAGTACGTCGCCCTGATCTGAGTGAGAGGACGTTACGCCAGTCGCAGTTTCTTGGTCTGCGCCGGTTGCCGTTGAAGGCTGATCGGTTTTGTGATGCTGGCTACTGCTCACAGCGAAAAAACGGATTCTCTCTAGTTGGGGTTGCTCGATACGCTGCACTTGTGGATAGTGCGACTAGATCACCGTACACGGAACCGGTATTTCAACAGCCAGAAGTTTTTGTACGAGTTTGTGGGAACTACGCGTGTGGAGCGCTGTGCGATAAGCCTTGTCTAGAGGTCGACTATTGCTCGTCGGTGAGTGCCGGTTCCAACTACGATTTCGCCGTATTTTGTCTCGACTTTGAATCGGAGCTTTTTACCGTCAATGTCGATTAGCGTTGCCGTAGTTTCGACGGTTTCACCGGCTGGAGTTGGGGCGATGTGTTTTACATCGACGTGGAAGCCAACCGATGCTTCAACATGTCCCTGCACAGCTTCTACGCAGGCGAGTTCCATTTCCATGATCATCGCCGGGCTTGAGAGCACCGAGTGCTCTGGCTTGCCGGTTGGGCTGTACAACTTGGAGCCCTCGACGACGAGTGATCGTGTCGCCGAGAGTCCGGTTGGAACTGCTGTCATCGGTCGCTGTGCCTGATTTCTGTGGCTCGCCTAAAGAGCGATGATGCCGTATCCGGCGTCGACAGGAATAATCGACCCGGTGATGCCAGATGACATATCGCTTAGTAGGAACAAAGCGGTGTCGGCAACTTCCTTGTGGTTGATATTTCGGTTGAGCGGAGAGCGCTCGCGGTGTGCACGAGTCATGTCACGGAATCCGGGAATGCTTCGAGCAGCAAGAGTCGGAAGTGGTCCGGCTGAAATTGCGTTCACTCGAATATTGCTTGGTCCGAATTCAACAGCAAGCTGTCGGGCTTCATTTTCGAGTGCTGCTTTTGCCGTGCCCATGATGTTGTAGCCGGGGTAAACACGCTGCGAAGCATCGAACGTTAGCGTGATGGCTGATCCACCAGATTCGCCAAATAAAGGAGCTGCTTTACCGACAACTGGCATGAGCGTGTAGGCGCTGGTTTCGAGTGCGGTTCGGAAGCCTTGCAGGTTGGTTGCGGAGAAGTCTCCTCCAAGGTCATCTCGTTCTGCGTAGGCGATGCAGTGGACAACGAAATCGATCTCGCCCCACTCTTCTTTGATGCGGTCGTAAACGCCCTGAACCTGTTCATCGTTGGTGGCGTCGCATTCGAGCAGGATCGGGTTATCGAGTCCTGCAGTTGCTTTTTCAACAGGCTCTTTTAATCGTTCATTTAGGTATGTGAACGCTAGTTCGGCTCCGGCTTCGGCGAGTCGCTCGGAGATCGCCCATGCGATGCTGCGTTGGTTTGCAACGCCCCAAATGACGCCACGTTTTCCTTTGAGATCGATCGATACTGCCATTGCTGTAGTTAGCCTTCCGCTTGAGTAGCCGGTTTTTTTCGAATGAACCAAATGTAACAGGCGAAGACGGCAAACTGGTGTATGAACGATTCGATGTGATTCTGAACTTGATTCAGAATCACATTCAACGGGTTGGCATTCTCTATCTGTAGGTGAGTCGGACGATCGATCACTTTGGCTACCGATTCTGAATCGAGTTCAGAATGACAGTGTGCTTATTTACTTTCTCGTCTCGACCGAAGCGGAGAGATGGCGTTCGAAATGATTCGATCACGATCCCTCCGCTCTGGTCGGGAAGAGGTTCATCGTCGGTTGAGACGATAGTTATTTGCTTACCAGTTGGTGTGTGATCCGTCTCCGCGGTGTGGGTGCGGAGCTTCCCAGAACTTGAACGGCTCCGTGAGTTTGCTTTCGTCCACTTCGACACCAAGACCAGGTCGGTCGTTGACGACGTAGCCGCTGCCGTTGAATTCGACCTGTTCGGTGAATACGCTGCGGTCGGGATCGTTAGCACGTTCCATGTTGACTTCGAGCCATGCAAAGTTTGGTACCGCTGCTGCCAGGTGAACCGATGCTGCTGTGCAGATAGGTCCGAGTGGGTTGTGCGGCATGAGATCGATGTAGTGAGCTTCTGCCCATCCTGCGACCTTCATTGATTCGGTGAATCCACCAACGTTGCAGATATCGACTCGTGCGTACTGAGTGATGCCGCGTTCGATGTAAGGCAGGAACTGCCACTTCGATGCGAACTCTTCACCGATAGCGAACGGAACGTCGGTTAGCTTGCGAAGTGCTTCGTAGGCTTCTGGCGATTCGTCACGGATCGGCTCTTCGAGGAAGTCGAGTGTGTGAGAAGGCATCATCTGGCAGAAGCTTGCTGTTTCTGCTGGTGACAATCGGTGGTGATAGTCGACTCCGAGAATCGCCTGATTTCCAAGTGCTTCACGGGTTTTGATTAGCCATTCAGCCGAGTTAGCGATTGATTCGCGTGGCTCGAATAGTCCACCGCTCTGGATATCCATGTTGTCGTAGGAAAGTCGGAAGGCGTTGATTCCGGCGCCCATGAATTCTTTTGCCTGTTCGATCATGTCGGGGCCGTAAGGTCCGGCAGTTGTTGCGAACACGGGAACGGTGTGTCGGTGCTTGCCGCCGAGTAGTTCGTAAACAGGTACGCCGAGCTTCTTGCCGACGATGTCGTGTAAGGCAAGATCGATGGCTGAGATGGCAGCTGTGAGGGTTCGTCCGCCCTCAAAGTATTGGCTGCGGTACATCTCTTGCCAGAGTCCGCCACGGCTCATGGGGTCTCGGCCGATTAGGAATTCACGGTAGTGTTCCATGATTCCTTTTACGCCGAGTTCACGACCGGAGAATCCGGATTCGCCCCAACCGTATATGCCTTCGTCGGTTTCTATTTTTACGAGCATCTGGTTTCGTCGACCGACCCAGACTGCGTATGGTTTTACATCTGTAATTTTCATGCGTGATTAGCTCCGGGCGTCACTGGCGTGACTTGGTCGCTCGCTGCAATCTACCCATCCCATAGCCCCTTCCCAAAGGAAGGGGAACCGAAGCGATTGTTTGCTTCAGAGGCGATATGTGCAGTTGTGCGTATCCGGAAATCTCCTTTTGACTAACCTCTTCTCGAAGGAAGAGGGATTGTTGTTGCCTAGTTGCTAATTAGTATTAATTGATTGGCTGTGTTTATGAATTGGTGAGTGATCCGTCTTTGCGGCGTAGTGGACTGCCGGTTGAGAATTTGAATGGTTCGGATAGCGATGCTTCATCGACTTCGACACCGAGTCCCGGTCGATCGAGAACCGTTACTTTTCCAGGAACTATTTCAGGCTGAACTGGGAATATTTCTTTGTCGTAGAAGCCGTTGCTTTCACCAGCAGATTCACGTATTTCTAGCCATGATAGGTTTCCGGATGCCATCGACATGTGTGCTGTCGCAGCTACACATATTGGTCCGAGCGGATTGTGCGGCATGAGATCAATGTAATGAGCTTCTGCCCAGCCAACGACTTTCATGGCTTCGGTAAGGCCACCGATGTTGCAGACATCGATTCGTGCGTACTGAGTGATGCCGCGTTCGATATAAGGGAGGAACTGCCACTTCGAGGCGAACTCTTCACCAATAGCGAACGGCACAGTGACCATCTTGCGGAGCGCTTCGTAGGCTTCTGGCGTTTCGTCACGGATCGGCTCTTCGAGGAAATCGAGAGTGTGATTCGGCATCATCTGGCAGAACGAAGCGGTTTCAGCGACAGAGAGACGATGGTGGAAGTCGTATCCGATTACGGGTCGAGTTCCGAGAACTTCTCTTGCTTTGATCAAGCCTTCAGCAGTAAGAGCGATGGCTTCACGTGGCTCATACTCGCGGTTATTTTCGCTTAGAGCCTGACGATGTAGTCGGAAGCAATCGAACCCCTCAGCGATCATAGCCTGAGCAGTGTCGATCATTTCTTCTGGGGTGTCGCCGATTCCTGTGGCGAACGTCGGAACGTAGTTTCGTTGTTTGCCGCCAAGCAGTTCGTATACAGGCACGCCAAGTTTTTTACCGACGATGTCATGCAGTGCAATATCGATTGCGGAAATTGCCGCTGTTAGAGTTCGTCCGCCTTCAAAATACTGACTGCGGTACATCTCTTGCCAGAGCGCTCCACGTGCCATTGGGTCTTTGCCAACAAGAAATTCTCGATAGTGTTCAACAATTCCTTTTACGCCAAGTTCGCGACCCGAAAGTCCGGATTCGCCCCAACCGTAGATGCCTTCGTTGGTTTCAACCTTGACGAGCATCTGGTTTCTGAAGCCGACCCAAACTGGATAAGCGATTACGTCTGTTATATGCATTTGCGTGAATTGCGTAAATTGGTCCGGGCGTCATCGGATGACTTGGGACCCGCTGCAATCTACCCTTCCTCTAACTCCTTCCCGAAGGAAGGAGGACTTGTTGTTGGCGGTTGATTCTTACCAGTTGGTGTGTGATCCGTCGTTTCGTTTGAGGTGTGGCATCTCTGACCACTGGAATGGCTCGGTGAGGGCTGCTTCATCGACTTCAACACCGAGTCCGGGTTTGTCGAGCACAGTCACCTTGCCCGGTACCACTTCAGGTTGAACTGGGAAGACTTCCTTCGAGTAGAAGCCGTTGTCTTCGCCAGCGGATTCACGAATTTCGAGCCATGAGAAGTTTGCTGCAGCCATTCCCATGTGTGCGGTCGCAGCAACACAGATTGGTCCGAGCGGATTGTGCGGCATTAGATCGATGTAGTGCGCTTCCGACCAACCGACGACTTTCATTGCCTCGGTGATTCCGCCGACGTTGCAGATATCGACTCGAATGTAGTTGGCGAGTCCTTTTTCGATATAAGGAAGGAACTGCCACTTCGATGCGAACTCCTCACCAAGTGCGAACGGCATGTTCGTCATTGTGCGAAGCACTTCGTATGCTTCGGGCGTTTCGTCCCGGATAGGTTCTTCAAGGAAGTCGAGGGTGTGTTCGGGCATCATTTGGCAGAACGAGGCTGTTTCGGCGACGGATAGCCGGTGGTGGAAGTCGTAACCAATTACGGGTCGAAGTCCCAGAACTTCTCGCGCTTTGATCAGACCTTCGGCAGCGTTTGCAATAGCTTCGCGTGGTTCGAAGATTCCTTCAGATTCCTTTTCGTAACCGCGATGCAGGCGGAAGCAGTCGAAGCCTTCGGCGATCATCTTCTGAGCGATGTCGACCATTTCTTCGGGTGAGTTGCCGCCGCCAGTTGCGAATGTAGGAACATAGTTGCGGTGCTTGCCGCCGAGTAGTTCGTATACGGGTACGCCGAGCTTTTTGCCGACGATATCGTAAAGAGCTATATCAATTGCCGAAATTGCTGCGGTTAGCGTTCGACCACCCTCGAAGTACTGGCTACGATACATTTCTTGCCAGAGAGCACCGCGCTGCATTGGGTCGCGCCCAATCAGGAACTCTCGGTAGTGCTCTACGATTCCTTTGACGCCGATTTCTCGGCTTGAAAGCCCAGATTCTCCCCAGCCGTATATGCCTTCATCTGTTTCCACTTTGACCAACATTTGGTTTCGTGTGCCAACCCATACTGGGAATGGCTTGATGTCGGTAATTCGCATTTATGAAGGACTTTCGTTTCGAGTGATTGCACCGGCTAGTAAAAATGATTGCCGGAGAAGATTCCTCCCGTTGAGCATCGGTGTCAAGGGCGGCGAGCGTGTCATGCGCTACAGCGTGGGCGATCTAAAGTCGCTTGCTGAGTCAGATACTGAACGCATTTCGACACCTGCAGAGGTTCACGAAACCTCCGGCGGCAGATCAGATCGCTGGGCGGTGGTGGTGTTCGACGATACTTATCACTCGATGGATTACGTGATCTGGGCGTTGATAAAGACTCTTCCTGAGATGTCGACCACCGAAGCTACGTTGATCATGCTGGAAGCTCACAACACTGGTAAGGGCGTCGTTACGTTGTGCGGTAAAGAGCAGGCGCTGAAGTATAGAGATGCACTGCGAGTGCTTCAGCTTGGGTGTGATGTGCAGCCTGGCTGGTAGCTCGAACGTCGATCCCGGTTCTTAACTCTTCTCACGTGCCGCTCCTCGCTGTTTGTTGGCTCAATTTCGTGACCCTGTTTTCTGCCTTCAGGTGTTGGAAGAGTGTGGAGCAATCTCAATGAGATGCCGAGGCACGGGCAAACTTCCACAGGCGTTCGCGTGGCTGCCCACATTGGTAGTGAACCCATCGGAGCGGTTGGGCGATTCCATGAGGGCAGTAGGTGGATTCGGTAGGTGATAACTATTGATATATGGCCTTTGCACCGGACTGCCAATTGACGGATCGGCGGTGGGTTGGCCACTTTATTTACACGCCTACCGGAGTTATTAGATATGAGAATCCCGGGAGCGGTTG
>Ga0233439_10000700_pt1 | contig 47464 bp, 44 predicted proteins | sample SI_123_September_6_FD_182713 | JGI IMG/M metagenome (GOLD analysis project Ga0233439, IMG submission 182713) | Seawater microbial communities from Saanich Inlet, British Columbia, Canada - SI_123_September2016_100_MG | ecosystem: Environmental > Aquatic > Marine > Inlet | place: Canada: British... | reverse complement strand
ATGCCACCAGCTACCGCGGTAGCGTGTTCAATAGCGCGGACCAGTGTACTTACCGTTACACTGTCGGACCCCTGTATAACCTTATTCAAGGCTGCCATGGCTAACGGCTTAAATACCGTTTTGCTTCCTGCAGTTGCTTTTTGATTGGTTCCTGCAGTTGCTGTTTTTTTAGTCACTGCAGTTGCTGTTTTTTTGGTTCCTGCAGTTGCTGTTTTTTTGGTTACTGTCTTTTTCATGGTTATCTCTCCAATTATCAAGGGGTTGCACGGGTTTTGTTTTGCGCTTGCCTTGTGGGTTGTTGAATTGCAAGGGTTTTATCCCCGACTTATTCAATATTACCTTGCCTTGATAATGATTTTTGGGGGATGACGCGGATGTGCTTATTTCAAATAAGTAAAAAGCCCCCATATTCCGGTAACTTACATTATCGGTGCCTGCATATGCGTGCAGCATCTTCAAAATGGGGGGCTATGGGGCACAGAAAGGGGGGTAAAGGGACGCGAGTATCTCTATACATCCCCCCATTCCCACACTACTCCTCCCCCTCCCAATAACTACCAAGTTAATAACACAGACTATTCCCGCTATTCAACCCCGAACCCCATATATCTGCCTCTTTTTTGGGCAAGGGGGGGTGTTTTGGTGGATGTACCCCTGGAATATGGGTTGGAGTCCCGTATTTTGGGGATTATTGGAAATGTAAAAGGTGTTGTGGAACAGTGAGTTAGTTAACATGTCCCACGGGGTGGGTACTGGGGTTTTGGATACCCTGGTTTGGTGGGTATTTGGTGGTGGAGATTGTGTGTATTCCCCCTGTCGTAGGGGGTCAGAGTGACGTAAGTTATTGAATCCCTTGTAGCTGTTCTGTTTTCAAGGATTTATGTGCAGGGTACTGGTGGTATGGGGGTGGAGTTATGCTATTAACTGGTTAACAGCAAATTATTTTGCCTGTGCTTAGATCCCATAAGCCTACGGGGTAGTAAGTCATAGTCCGAACTTCTTGGCGATCTTTTGTGCCTGCTCTTCGTTGGTTTGTATGTTGATCCATTTAGCTACTTCTTCCCATGAGCTTGTTCTGTGTTCTGATTCGCAGCAATTGCAGGATGAGCTGAAGTAGAGTTTCTCTTCTTCTCTGAAGAAGAACACGACGACACCGCAGAGGCAGCAGTTGTGTGACGGGATGATGTCGATACCTGCATCAATGGTGGCTTGTTTAACCTGGTCGGCTGTTACTTTCATTGGTCAATCTCCTCGAAGTTCCGGTTCATGTAGATATACAGCAGATGATTGTGTGTCCTCTTGTTCTGAGCAGGAGGATGAATGCGTCCCATATTGATGGGTCTTCGGTGTAGGTTTCGTCGTAGTCCATGACAATGAGCATGGGTGTATTATATCAACTGGAGTTAATTTGAGTTAATAAATAACTTATTTCGCAATAGAGCAGAAAACTTTGAATACATTGCGGTTTACAGACAGGGTAATTTTGACCCTTAGATTAGGTAGTGGTGGTAGTTCGCTCTGCTGAAATCTTACATCCTCCTTGCGGAAATATTAAACCACCTTCGGGTGGTTTCTTTTTATATGACACAACAAATCACGACTATTGACTGGGACAAGGTGCAGGAAGAATTCCTCTCGGGTACCTCTGTGGATGAGATAGCGTCAGCTATTGGTGTGGATAGGATGGATTTGTATGCTCACGCTGAGAGGGAGGGGTGGGTACGGCAGCTGATGTTGGAAAAAAATCTCGCGGTTCAGGCACGAAGTGCCTTGGGTGATGACGGGGATTTGGACAAGGCTGTAGACCGAGACGTAAAGATCCAGCAGGATGTTGCGGATATTGCTGAGTTGGCAATTCAGAAACTACCTGGTGTGGTGGCCTTGTGCACAAAGCCTGGGCAGCTGCTCACTTGCTTGCGAGCAAATGATGTAGCTTATGAGACGTATAAGAAGGTACGCGGCCTGACTGATGGTGGCATCAGTACAGAGGGTGATGACAGGATGCTGGATAAGGTTCGTAAGATCGTCGAGCGTAACCGTGCAATAAGCCTGACTAAGCGGGAAGCTCTTGCAGCCCCTGAGTGACGATGAGCTGGTAGAAGCTGGCTTCCTTGATCTTGAGGTTTACTCGGAGGCGTTTCTAAAGATTGCGCCAAAGGCTGGTGGTACACCGATGCCGTTTGTCTTTAACCGGGCGCAGACACACATACATACTGAGGTTGAGCGGCAACTGGCTGAGGCGGGTCATGTTCGGAAGCTGATCCTCAAAGGGAGACAACAAGGAGCTTCCACCTACGTACAGGCCAGGTACTACTGGAAGACCAGCACAAATATAGGACAGCGTGCGTTCATTCTTACGCACGACTCCGGGACAACAAAGCGGCTGTTCGCAATGACGGACAGGTATCACCGCTACAGCCCTGAAGAGATACGCCCAAAGATTGGGGCATCAAACGCAAATGAACTTTTCTTCCAGGATCTTGAGTCCGGGTATGAAGTAGGTACTGCAGGGAACAAGGCGGTTGGACATGGTTTCACGCTGCAATACTTTCATGGGTCGGAAACTTCGCGTTGGCCAAATGCTGAGGATCACCTGACGGGTATCTTCCAGGCGGTATCAGGGGAGCGGGGCACTGAGATTATTCTTGAGTCCACTGCGAACGGAGTGGGAGGTGTCTTCTATGACATGGTCATGGAGGCTCATGCGGGTGATGGTGAGTATGAACTTATCTTCGTCCCCTGGTATTGGCAACCTGAGTATCGCAAGCCATTTGTGAAAGAGGGTGGGATTCTAATCCCGGCCAGTGAAATTGAGCTAACTGAAGAGGAAGAGTTCTTCCGCACTCAGTACAAACTGGATGTGCAGCAGATTGCTTGGCGGCGATCAAAGGTGCATACATTAAAGAGTGAAGCAAAATTTAAAGAACAGTATCCCTTCACCATCGAAGAAGCGTTTCAGGCGAGTGGTCGGAGTGTGTTTGCCGATAACTGGCTCACTGATGCTTGGTATGAGTGCTATACCCCAGCTGAGCGAGGAGACATTCAGGAGACCACCAAGCGTTACATACAGCGATCTGATGGTGAACTCTGGATCTGGGAAAAGCCCCAACGTGGCAAGAAATACTTCATCGGTGGCGACCCGGCGGAAGGCTTGGCGAGGGGCGACTACTCGGTAGCTGAAGTTGTAGATGACAACGGTAACCAGGTTGCTGAGTACCGGGGGCATATAGCGCCGGACAAATTTGCAGACTTGTTGGCTGGCCTTGGAAAGATGTATCTGCGTGCAGAGATCATCTGTGAGCGGAATAACCATGGGCAGTTAACCCTATACCGGCTGGCTAAAGAGATCGGGTACCCAAAACTATACACCCAGGTTGATTTTGAGAATCAGGCTGAGGGCAAAGAAGTTAAGAAGTACGGGTGGTTAACCACCTCGAAGTCCAAGCCACTGGTAATTGATCTGTTGGTATCGCTGATGCGAGACGGGAAGTCTGGGATCAGAAGCAGGGTACTGGTAGATGAGTGCAGGACTTACGTAGTGGACTCCAGGGGAAGAACGAACGCCCAGCCGGGAATGCATGACGACACGATTATGGCGTACTCGCTTGCGCAGTACCTGGCCTATTCGAGACGTAGGCGCAGTCGTGGTACTGGGGGCGTGGGTTACTCCCCAACAGATGATATTGCTGGGTATTAAATGAAGAAGCGTTGTGCAAGTTGTAAGCATTTTAAGAGCACGTCCCGGACTCGATCAGGGATCTGCAAAGTGAAGTCAAGACGCACCACTGAGAGCAATCGGTGCGACGAGTACCAGAAAAAAATATGAACGACGATCAACATTTAGTGTTTGAAACACTCGGGATGAAGCTGGCCAAACGCTTCGGCGAGTGGGCGAGAGCACGCCAAGAGATTGAGGAGAAGTGGATCGAAGATCTGCGTGCGTTCAATTCTCAGTATGATCCTGATGTTCAGATGAAGATGGCCAAGAAGAGAGGCTCTAAGGTCTTCGTCTCTCTAACAAGAACCAAGACGATGCAGGCATACAGCCGCATTATCGATATGTTGTTCTCATCCAGCATGCCTCCTTATGGTGGCAAGCCTACCCCTGTCCCTGATGTGCCTCCAACCATTGATGAAGCTCGTAATATGTTTGAGCAGGCGAAGCAGGTTGTTATGCAGGGCATGGAAGCTGGTGAAGTAAGTGATCCGAATGCAGCCATTCATGATGTTATGAATAAAATGACGGCTGAAAAGCGTGACGCAGACAGGGTCATGGCGCGTGAGACGTGCTCAAGAATGATGACTGTGATCGAAGACCAGCTCATTGAGAATGGTTTCGAGAACAAGGCAAAGCGTTCGTTGCTGGAGATGTGCATATTGGGTACCGGTGCTCTGAAGGGTGCCACCATGAGGATTGAGCACAAGAAGGGGTGGGCAACCAACGAGAGTGGCGGCTGGGATATCAGTTTTGCTGAGACGCCTAAGCCCAACGTAGAGCACGTATCGATATTCGATCTCTACCCAGAACCCTATTCAACTGATCTTGAGGATGTCTCAGGATTATTCCATCGGCATGTCATGTCGAAGCACCAGTTCCGCGAACTCAAAATACAGGGGTTCAATCAGGCGGAAATCAATTACATTCTTACCTCATATCCAGAGGGATACCACCAAGAGACTGTCCATGAGCAGTCACGCCGAGCTATTGCTGGGGTCAGCGCTGTCGCTGGTTCCAACCGCCGGTATGAGGTACTGGAATATTGGGGGCCGGTAGATGGCCAGGAGCTATCTAACTGCGGCTGTCATGTCCCTGATCCCACCGTGGAATACCAAGCAAACATCTGGCTGTGTGCTGGACGGGTCTTAATGGCTCGCCTGAACTCTACACCTGGACAGCGTATTCCATACAATCTATTTCCGTTCGAGCGTAGCCCACACCAGTTTTGGGGGATGGGTCCACCTCGGATGATGCGTCACTCGCAGATCACAATCAACGCCTCTGCCCGAAGCATGATGGACAACTTGGCCATTACATCTGGCCAGCAGTATGAAGTGAATACTTCTATGTTGTCTGAGGGTGAAGATCCTACCGATATCTATCCGAACAAAGTTTGGTTGAGAGACGGTGGCGACCCTTCCTCCCCAATGGTACGCACCTTTCAGCCGCACAATAACGCGAACGTCTCCATGGGTGTCATGGAATTCTACAAGATGCTTGCGAACGAAGAGACTTCCCTGCCGCAGTACATGCAGGGGGAGGGCGTTGGCGCAACACGCACATCTTCCGGGCTATCTATGCTGATGGGCGCTGCGAACATTGCGATCAAGTCAGTCATTAAGAACGTAGACGACTATGGCATTGAGCCATTTATCACGTCTATGTACGACTGGAACATGAGATGGAATGACCGACTGGACATTAAGGGTGACATGCGTGTTCTCGCCCAAGGCTCTACCTCGTTAATAGCGAAGGAAGAGCAGGCGCAGAAGATGATCAACATCATGAGTATGACTCAGAGCGAGGTGTATGCACCGCTTGTAGATCACAGAGCAATCCTGACGGAAGTGGCGAAGGCTATGGAACTGCCGGCTGACAAGCTGATCAAGCCAATAGAAGAGGGCATGTCTGAGCAAGAGCAGCGAGCTATGCAGATGCGTGAGCAGCAGCAGCAGCTGGAGTTTGCCGAGAAGGAGGCGAAGATCGATAGGCTGGTTGCAGAGGCAGAGAAGTTCCGTGCTGATGCGCAGAGCATTCCTCAGCTGCGTTATGCAGAGAGCCAGAAGGATATGGCAGTTGCTCAACGGGCAGTTGCTGATATCAGCATTCAGCAGCGGCAAGCAGTTGAGGCACCTCCGCTCCCCAGTGAGTTCGGGGACGTTAGTAGCTCGTTAGAGGCATTGCCTCGTGAGATTGCGGCACAGGCGCAGTTCGCATGAAGCTGAACAAGGAAGAAGCAGAAGCAGTTCTCCATCTCAGCAATACCAACCTACGTAACTGGGGTGGCCTCATGGCGCACATAGATCGCGTGAAGCAGCAGGCTTGCAAAGAATTAGAAGAAGCAACAGATATGGTGAGTGTCGCAAGGCAGCAGGGAAGGATCTCTATATGTAAGGAGTTCCTCGCGCTGTCTGATCGGGCAAAAGCGATGTCATCAAGATGAATTACCGCCAATTGGCGGGAACCAGCCGAACCGCACTGATGTGCGGTTTTTTATGCCCAAGGGAAAAGCAAACAAGACCCCAGATGCCTGACCGGATAAGCGAAAGCCCCGGTTAAAGCAGAAGGACAAGTGGACCTTGCCCCCAAAAAAGGAAACTTAGATGGACGAAGCAAAGAGACTTCAGCTTGAAAAAGAAGCTGACGATTTAATCAGACAGGCCGCAGGTCAAGCCCCTCTTGAAGAGGATAAGCTGCAACCTGAAGTTGTTACACCACAGCCGGAAGAGACTCCCCCTAAACCCGTAGCGGAGCAGGACAAGGACCAGCCACCAGCTGAGATGAAAGACGGGCTGACCGTCGAGAATGCAGAAGCGAGACTGATGAATGCGGAAGCAAGCTATCAGCACGCACGTAAGCGTATGAACCAGGCGGCCAATGAAGCTGCTGAACTCAAGCGTGAAAACGAAAGTCTGTCTCTCGAAAATGAGATGTTGAAGAAAAGGATTACTGAGCTAGAGGGACGGATCGTAACCGCACCTGTTGAGCCACCAGCAGCACAACCTGCCGAGCAGACGCTGGATAGTGTGACACAGCAGTACGGGGAAGATTTCCGGCCTGTTGTCAATGCGTTGAATACGCAGGGGCAAGAGATGGAGGCGATGCATGGCGAAGTAGCTGATGTCAAAAAGCAGATGGCAGATATGGCTGTAGCGAAAGCTGAAGCCGAAAAGAAAGCCGCGCTTGCTGAACATCGTGCTGCGATCAGAGCCGGGCACGCAGATGCCTTTGAAATTTATGAGACCGCTGAGTTCCAGGGGTGGCTACTGAAACAGCCTCCTACCGTTCAACAAATTATGAAGTCTGGTTATGCCGACGATGTGATCTGGGTCATCTCAGAATACAAGAAGACTCTTACGCAGCAGACATCAACTTTAGAGCAGGCGCGTCAGGAAGCAGATCCTAACGTATCCAGCTTAGCAACCAGACCAAGTTCAGAAGGTCCGCTTCAGTTCACCCGTGAACAGATAGCGGCGATGTCGCTTGAGGAATACATGGCCAACCAGGAAGCAATTGATACCTGGATGGCTAACCAGTCTCAAGCTGCATAACTGAATAAGTCTATTTTTTTACTGCCGGACAGCTCGCATACGCGGGCTTTTTTTATGCCCGGCGCATTTATATAGAGGAAAGAAAAATGGCAAATTCATTTTTTGGGGCACCTCCCGCTGCGGGAGTGCAGAGCGCTGCATCATTTATTCCAGAGGTGTGGAGCAAGAAGCTCCTAGCACGCTACTGGGCTGAAGCTGTAGCAATGGGTGTCTGTAACACTGACTATCAGGGTGAGATTGCTGGAGCTGGATCCAAGGTCCAGATTCGTAAAGCACCTATGGTTTCTATCCAGAATTACGATCCAACTGATCCTACCGCACTGCTGACTTATGAGCAGCTGAAGGAAGAGTTGAATGAGCTGGTTATTGATCAGGCTAAGGCGTGGGCATTCCAGGTTGATGACGTTCTAGTTGCACAGAGTGATCTGAGCTTGGTGAACGACACTACCAAGAATGCTGCAGATGGCCTTGTTCAGTTCATCGATCAGCATGTTCTGGGGTCTATGTTTGCTGATGCGGCAACGCAGGTTGGTAGCATTGCTGCTCCTGTCATTGTTACACAGGGCGCTACGGCGGGCGGTTTGACTAACGTGCTTGAGCTGATCGTTGAGCAGTTCTCAGTCGCTTGTAATGAGAAGAAGCTTCCTCGTGAAGGCCGCTTCATCGTTGTTCCAAGCTGGATGGGTGCACGCTTGAAGCTCTCTGAGTTGCGTAACGTGAGCATTACTGGTGACGGTTCTTCTCCTCTGCGTAACGGCATGATTGGTGAGATTGATAAGGTTCAGATTTACGAGTCTAACAACCTTGCAATCGTTGATCACCTTGGCGTTTACAAGGGTGAGGACACAGCTGGCAAGATGCCTTGGGACGTTGGTTACGATCCCGATTCTCTTGCGACCTATAACGCTTTGGCTAATCCTGAGCGTTACAAGGTTATCGGTGGTACCCGCGACTTCTTCAGTTTCGCTACTCAGTACGTTAAGACTGAGGATGCCCGTATCCAGGGACGCTTTGGACAAGCGATCCAGGGATTGCAGGTGTATGGCATGAAGGCTCTTCAGCCTGACGCTGGTGTTGCGATAACTGTTGCTAAGGCAGCTGATGCGTAAGTGATATGGCCCCTCTTCGGAGGGGCTTTTTTATTGGAGAACGTAAATGACAGACCAAGTAAAACCGTTGGAAGAAGAGCAGGTTGAGGAGACAGTTGATGTCACCGATATGGATAAGGACCAGCTCGAAGCATTTGCAAAGAAAGAGTTCAAGATCGATCTCGATAAGAGAAAGAAGCATTCGGACCTTCTAAGGCAAGTACAGAATTTGATGGGTGATGAGGAAGAGAAGAAGGAAGAGGAGAAGCTGATCGTTGAAGTAGAAGCTCCTGCTCGCCCTGCATTCTGGAAGCATCCCCGTACTGGTAACGTCTTTGCAGACGACACCATGGTCCGCCGCGTCCCAGGGATGATTCCTTGTGATGAAGACGGCAAGTCCGTTTAAGGAGATAGGTAATGGCTTCAACACTGGTTAGCTCGTTAATTGATCGAGCACAGGTAATACTGCAGGATAAGACGGGTACAAGATGGCCAGAGTCGGAGCTGCTGGATTGGCTGAATGATGCTTACAAGGAGATCATTCAGATCCGTCCAGACGCTTACTCTCAGTCAGCAACCTTCAATTGTGTGGAAGGTACGCTGCAGAAGGTGACGACAATGTTCCCGGCTGCACTCACGCTGCTGGATGTTATGCGTAACTCTACTGGAACAATGCGTCCGATCACTTTGATTGAGCGTGACATTTTGGATGATCAGATTGCGGACTGGCATAGCCAGACTCCTGGTGCTGAGGTCCAGCATTATGCCTACGATCCTCGTAATCCGAAGGAGTTCTTTGTCTATCCGTCCGTTGCTGCGGCGACTCAGGTGGATATTGTTTATTCCTCTGTCCCCACTGCACATACAGTCACTACAGACGTGATCAAGATTGATGATAACTATGCGAATGTCATGCTTGATTACATGCTGTATCGGGGATACCTGAAGGACGCTGATTATGCTGCGAATGGCCCTCGTGCTGATTCAAGCTACATGGCATTTAACAACGCCATGGGACGCAAGGTGCAGTCAGACGCAGCCATGGTGCCTAAAGAATGATCTTTAGCGGATTAAATAATCAGGTGATGCTTGAGGTTCAGGGCGTTCCATCTTTGATTGCAGAGATGGAAGTGCGTATGGCCACGATTGAGTGGTGTGCGCAGACTGAGTCATGGAAGGAGGATCTTGAAGGGGTGGTGATCACAGCTGACACTGCCTTGGTTGAGATCTCTCCTGACACTGGAGTTATCCATCGTTTCTCCTATGTGGGGATCGATGGAGTTCCTCTTGAGCCAAGCCAGCCTATCCGCAAGTCTGCGGCAGGTAAGCCTACACACTACTGGGTAAGGAACACCGGAGAGATCAAGGTATGGAAGGTTCCTGCTGTTGATACAGATATTGAGATAGAGGCAGTTCTGAAGCCAAAGGTTACAGACAGATCGGCCCCTGATTTTATTTTTGACCGAGACGCTGATGCCATTGTTCATGGTGCGGTTGCACGTCTCAAGCGGCAGAAGGATACATCCTGGATGGATATGTCTGGCTCTGCTGCTCATTACGCGGAGTTCACTAACGCCGCACACAAAGCAAAACGCAGGAACAAAAACCTGTCTGGTGTGCGTATGGAAGTGAAGCCACGCGAGTACGGTTTCTAGTCCCGCTGCATTCGCAGCGACATAGAAAACTCTGAAGTGATTGCGTCCTTGTAGGGACACACAATGTCTGTGTGTCTTCGATAAGTCGCGCCTGCTTCTTTTTCAACTTGTTGCCAGTTTGTTGGGTAACAGCATTTTTTTAAAGGTATAGGAGAAAAATTGACATGGCTAAAATGTCGGATTATCTGGAGAACGCTGTTCTCAATCTGGTAATGAAGGGGCTGAATTCGGATGGCACAACTGCTGTAACAGCAGGTGCTACTAATTCAGCTGATCCTGAAATCTCAAACGCATCGGTTGAGTTGGCACTGTATACGACTAACCCCAGTGATCCTGGTGGTGGTGTTGAGTGTGCTGATAGTGGTTACGCACGTCAGACTGTCACCCTTGGTGCAGTGTCTGGTGGTGTGGTCTCTAACTCTGGCTCGGCGTCTTTCCCAGCTATCGTTCAGTCTCAGAACATTATCACTGGCGCTGCGTTCTTTGACGCTGCTGGCAATATGTTGTTCTGGAGTGGCCTGGCTGCGAATAAGACTTTGGATGTTGGTGACTCGCTCACCTTTGATCCGGGCGATCTGAGCGTGACGCTAGACTAATGATCTTAACTCCACTTGCATCCGGCATTCTTGGTGGCTATGCCGCCGGGAGCGCTTCTACAGTACATAATGGGGTTGCCCATGCTGCTGTAGTTGCATCTATGGTTGCGAGTGGGGGGCGGGTTACAACAGGTTCTGTAGGCTTTACGTCTGCAGCCACAGTAGTGGCTACAGGTGGAAGATCTACAAATGGATCTGCGAGCATTGCATCTGCTGCTTCGGTGGTAGTTGGTGCTTCAATAATTCGAGCTGGTGCTGTTCACCCTTCCGGGTCTGCATCAGCGACATTTACTGCACACTGTAATAGAGGTGGTGTGGTAGATGCTGCATCGTCTGCGGCGGTTACCGTAGATGGCGCAAAGGTTTCACATGCGCTTCTGACGTTTGCTGGCACAGCTACAATGACTGCCAGTGCGAACCAGGAGTCAAAGGGATCTGTTAGCGCGGCCAGTACGGCCTCAATGGCTGCTGACGGGCACAAGATCCTTTATGGTATAGCTCAACCCTCATGCTTTGCTTCTGTCGCTGCTAACGGCGTAGCGGCTAGAGCAGGGGTGGTTAGTTTGGCCTCGGGTGCGACTGTCGTTGCTACGCCAACCAAGATACAGCACGGCACAGCGGCCTTTAGTGGTGTCGCTACATTGTCGGCTGTAACAGTGGGTGCTCTGACGGCCACGGCTGCAATGACGGCCGGGGCATCCGTAGTGGCAAACGGAACCAAGAGGCTCCACGGGGCGGCCCACCCTGACGGCGCTGCTTCAGTCACAGTGACCGCTTCAAAAGGTGCAGCCGGTTCTCTGTCTGCATTAGCTTCTGGTGGGTTTACGGTAAGCGGCTCTGTATTACGAGTAGCTCAGGCAGCGGTCACAACGACTGCAGACTTTACGGCAAACGCTGCGGCAACGATTAAGGCTCAGTCGAGCTTTGATGCGGTAGCGTTGTTTGCCCCAACAGGCATTGAATACAAGAAGGCAGTTGCCCATATCACTGCAAGCGCAGAGATAACTGTTCAGCCGCGCATTACCAACGCAGTCATTATGAATATGATGGCCGCAGCGACAGTAGTGGCGAATGGTTCTGGGGTGAAGAGATCATCTGCTGCGGCTACTGCAACTGGGGCAATGGTTGGAGTCGGGCGGGTTATTAATCCGGCCGTGTGCCAGATGACTGGAGCAGCTACAGTATCAGCTTGGGCGTCAGTCGTGCGCTCTGGCGCAGCTGTAATGGATGGTACTGCAGACCTGGGGCTTGGTGTTCCAGCTAGAGTGGGTCATGTGTCTGCTCTGTTTGACGGATACGGTGGAATGACTCCTCTCCTGCCATTGAGCGGTGAGGTGATTGCTGCCGGCACTGCAGGCATGACAGCTTCAGCAAGTGTAAATAGACGTGGTTCGGTGGCTCTGTCTGCGGCTGCTGATGTCACACTGTCTCCGAAGGTTAGCTACTTCTTGGCTACAGGCTTTGGAGCAAGCAGCACGTTTACTGCCTCAGCTACATTACTCGCTAATCCAGCGCTCACTATGGCCGCAACAGTGAACTGCAACTTCGTAGCCAAGGCACATAAGAAGTCAGCGATAGCTCTGTCATCTTCTGCGAGCATGGGCGTTGATCCGATAGTTACCCTCGAGGGTGGCACTGTTGCGATAACCGCAAGTGCTGACATGTCTGCAAGCGGCCATGTCTTATCCCTCATCTATGCCAACTTCGCTGCAGCGGCAGGAACTACGGTTACATTTACCGGGAAAGCCGTGAGGGCCGGGGGAGCTATAGCGGTCTCAGGCACACCAACATTTGACGCTACTGCCGGAGCTGTTCGCAGCGCGGCGGCAGCCATTACCACTAATGCAGATTGCGTAGCTGATGGAGCTGTTGCTGCGTCAGGCGTTAGTGCATTTACTGCTACTGCAGAGACGTTCTCAAGTGGCCACAAGACAACACAAGTTCTGACTGAGCTTGGGATTGAGGCTGTATCGATTGTAACGATAACGGGGAGAATCATTGATTACTCTCCAGACTTTATCCCTCTTGATCGAATCATGGTTATGGAGTCAGAGGTTCGCGTCACCCAAATGAATGAAGAAGACAGAGTGACGATCAGTTAGGAGAGATCATGGATACCTTTAGAAAGCAGCCAACAGAGAGATTGGATTACGGAGTAAAGACATCAACCTGGATGGTGTCTGGTGACTCTATTACGGATACAAAAGTGTCTATTGATGACGGTGCGCTGGGGTTATCTGTCACTGCCAATGGATTGCTCGCAGAGGTTGCCGGAGGGAATACGAACTATCCGCAGATCTGGGTTGAGAACGGAACTGATGCTGTTACGTATAAGTTGTCGGTGGTCATGACGATGGTGTCAGGTCGAGTTAAAGAGCACAACTTCAAAGTGAAGGTCAAGGATATCTAATATGTCATACGAAAATAATGTTAAGGCAACCATTAATGCGGCAGTAGCGGTTGCAGCCACTACCATTCAGGTGGTCAAGGCAGTTGCTCCTTACAACGATCCACCGGCTGACGGTGGTGTCCTGGTGTTACAGGATGATATGTCTGCACCTACCAAGTGGGAGATCATCACTTACACCGGGCGCACTGACAATACTACGTACTGGACGCTGACGGGTGTAGCGAAAGGAGCCGAGAGCACTACTGATCAGGCTTGGAGTTCAGGTGATCACTGCTTTATGGCAGTCACTGCTTCGGTTATGGGAGTTGAGACTGAGGTGGTGCTTGCTACGGTTGCTCAGACTACATTAACAGATCAAGAGGACGTTCTTGTTACGCATGCGAGTGACCCTGATTACAGTCGTGAAGTTCTGGTTGAAGAGTATATCCCCACCAATACTCAGCTACGCAAGATAGGTAACGGATTTGGAGGGCAGAGTTACGCAGACACTATGACCAACTCCATCCTGAATCATGGTTCGTTAAATGGCGCATGGGATTTTGCTACATTCTTGCAGCGAAGCAATACAGATGCAAGTACCTGTTTCGTTGGCGCATCACCCTTGACGGCTTATGGCTTGGACGCAGGCGCTGGTTTTGAATACATTGTTGGTGATATGTATGTCGTTGGCTACAACAGCGCCGGCTTAGGTACTTCTCCGTTCTATGTTGAAGTATCTGACGACAACACTAACTGGACAGAGATCGGCAGGTTAGTTACACATTACTATGCTGCAACTGAAACGGTTGTTTCTATGAGCGGCCGGGGCAGATATGTTCGTATCACTCCAACTGCATACTCGGGGTCGTACGCCTATATATTCTGGAGCAACTATAATGGTGCGAATCTAGTAACTCCGTGGGATATTTCCAGACAGGCTCCTGTTGTATTGACGGCAACGGGTGATACCGTCTGCTCTGAAAGTGCTGTCCTTTCCGAGGTAACCTCAATAGAGCAAACCTCACTAAACGGAACCACTCCAACAACAGCGATCAGCCTTGATAACGGGGCCACCTATTCGGCATTTACGGCTGATCATGGGGTTGTAGCCGTACCAGCAAGTTCGACCACTCTGCTTGTTAAGGTGCATCTTGATGCATCAGAGTCGTTCGAGGATATTACCTTCAACTTCACAAAGGGCAATTCTTTTAAAGTAGCTGACGCATCCCGTTGGGAGGTCCAGTACCTCTCGGCTACAGAGACAAGCATTAAGAATGTCTCTGGATACTATCAAGACTTCAAGGCCACTATCAAACACGGTTCGCCATTCTCAGCCAACCCCGCTGCCACTCAAGGCGAGATGGAGACTGGTACTGAGTCTGGGATACGTGCCATGTCACCACTGAAGGTAGCTCAGGCTATTGCGGCGCTGGCGGCTCCTGTTTATTTCTCAGCTACAGGTGGTACAGAAACTACATACACATCAGGTGGTGTTAATTACAAAGTACACATATTTACCTCATCAGGTACGTTTACTGCTGAAGCTTCAGGTTCTGTTGAGGTGCTGTTAGTTGCTGGCGGCGGCGGTGCTTCAGGTGGAGACTATGCTACGGGCGGTGGTGGTGCTGGTGCGGGTGGGTTACTTACAAGTTCATTAAGCGTAACGGCCCAAGGCTACCCTATTGTTATCGGTGCAGGAGGTACTGGTACTTCGGGTAGGTCAGTTAGAGCTGGGCAAGCTGGTTCATCAACAGGGTTTTCATTAACTGCAATAGGAGGCGGTGCTGGGGCATCTCATTCAGACAATACGGCACAATCTGGCGGGTCTGGTGGTGGAGGCGCTCACCTCCTGCACCATTCAGTACATCCAGGAGGTGCTGGTACTTCTGGACAAGGTAACGCTGGCGGTGCTGGTACTGATTCTAGGACTGGCGGCGGTGGCGGTGGAAAGGGCAGTGTGGGAGCTGCTGCTACAACTTCACAAGCAGGTGCAGGCGGTCATGGGCAGTCATCTACCCTTAGAACAGGTTCTAGTATAAATTACGCTGGTGGAGGGGGTGGTGGTGCTTCAGACTGGAACGACCCACCCGCAGGTGGTCGTTCCGCAGGTGCTGGCGGTTCTGGCGGTGGTGGTGCTGGTGGTCACTCCTCAGGCGCAAATGCTTCGGTTAAAGGCATAAACGGTGCGACTAGCACAGGTGGTGGCGCTGGTGGTTCGGCTCACAATGGTAGTTCTTCTAGTGCTACTAGCTTAGTTGGTGCAAACGGTGGCTCAGGCATAGTAATCATTCGCTACGCAGTTTTTTAAGGAGAACAACTATGGCACATTATGCAAAAGTAGAAAACACATTAGTAACACAAGTAATAGTTGCAGAAGCTGAGTTCTTCGATACATTCGTAGATTCAAGTCCAGGCGAGTGGGTACAAACATCATATAACACATCAGGTGGTGTTCATTCAGATGGTGGCACACCTCTAAGAAAGAACTACGCAGGAGTAGGATTCACATACGATTCAGTTCGTGATGCTTTCATTCCACCTCAGCCTTATCCTTCGTGGATTCTTAATGAAGACACTTGTCTATGGGATTCACCCGTACCATACCCAACAGATGACTTAATGTACTCTTGGGATGAAGACACACTTGCTTGGGTAGAAATAACAGGAGAAACATAGATGTCCGATACCAAACTTTGTCATAGATGCGAAGAAACTAAATCTATGGCTGAATTCCACAGAGATAGGTCTAAGGCTGATGATCGACACACATTATGTAAAACCTGTAAAGAGGTTGCTCAAAAGAAGTGGCGAATAGCTAATGACCGCTCAGCCTACCAAAAGCAGTATAGGGCTGATAACCGCGAGGAATTGCTCGAAGGTAAGGCTTTCTGGAGTTCGGAGCTGAATAAGCAGGTCAAGATCATGGACGCATTGACTGAAGAAATGGAAGAGGCTGCATAGCATGGCCGCTCTCAAGACAGCAAAGAAGTATCACCCTTGGTACTGGTACATGAAACTACGTGGTTTTGAGGGCTTCATGACGTTCTGGGGCAGTGTCTATGCCATGCCTAGCTGGGAGAATAACCCCACGCTGATTGCTCATGAGATGGAGCACGTAAGACAGCTCAAAGAACATGGAGTTATCTCGTTCCACATTATCTACCTCCATTACAACTGGGTACATGGTTACTGGAACAACCCGTTTGAGGTGCTGGCGCGTAAAGCAGCAGGGGATACACGAACAGAAGAGGATTGGGATGGCAGAGATCGCAGCTCTGCCGATGTGCGCGTGGGTATTGTTATCGTTTTGGCTGTGCTTGCTTTGTTGTTTGTCTAAGGAAGGGATTATGAGTGAAGGCACCAGAAGCACCGGAAAACAGTACCAACCATCCAGCAGTTGACAAGTTCTTCGGCAAGGTGGAATCAACCTTCGAGCATCTTCTGGAGATAACGAAGGACGTTGTTGAACGGGAGACAGTAATAACGCTGTTTAGTAAATACGACAGCTTGAAGGATGAAATAGCGGCAAACACTCAAGAGCTGGAGAGTGCTAGATCATCAAGGCGTACAGCCAGATGGATATTAAACGGTATCGGCGCTTTCTTGATACTTGCGGCAACAATAACCACTACATTGGTAGTGAGGGATATAGATAAAGAAGAGGCTATAGAGAAAGCTAAACGCAAAGAGTTGACCGATTACTTTAAGCGCATAGACCAACTGGAATCTAGGTCGATAGTGATTGAACTAGAGCATAAGAACGAGAAAATTATTATTGAGTCGATGGCAAATGAGCTTGAGGCGCTGGTAGAGTCAATGGACAGCTGGAGGTAATACTGATGGAACGAGGATCGAAAAAATGACACCAATTTACTTAATAGGGTTCTTCACAATGGCATTTATGGCTATCTCAATTGGTCTTTTCTACTTACGATGATGGGCTATTTAATCATAATACCTGCCGCGATTGCCCTTGTAGTGATTATATATTGCACATGGTATGGCGCAGAAAAATGTGATGAGTGATTTCAAATGCCATATTTGCGGATTAATGATTCTGTATGACTATGAAGGACGACAAGCTACACGATGTGATCACCACCCTCTTGGCCCGATTGTTAGGGTCACTGCTAATAATTCTGTGGATTACTTTCATCGTGGTACTAATGAGCGGATGTACCCTCGCACCGAAAGAGATGACGGCTGTTGTGGAGATCGGTGAGGGATGGAGTGACGCTACTTACGATGTATGGAGAGTGAGATGAACGACAAAAGAATTATTGAGCAGGACCACGGGACCATTGAAGGGCATGAGGGGTTCTAATGAGTCCCGTAATCATAGGTGCTTGCCAGTGGTTTATCTACATTGATGTAGAGATACTGATATGCGTGGTGTAATTACATTCGCACTGATTCTATCCTTGACCGGTTGCATCGGCATGAAGGATGTTGGTGAAGAGATTGGTGAGACCAGCATAGTTTCGGGCACCACTGCGCTGTCGGTATGGCTTTGCAGCATCATTAGCTACAACCCTGTGATCTGTGGTGCAGCCGGTGCAGCAGTGGGAGACCGGCTGGCAGAGGTTGCTATCTCGGAAGACTCTCGTGTTCCCAAAACAAAATTGGAAGCGATCTTCTTTCTTGTCGAAGACGTGATCCATTTCATTATCACTGGAGTTGTGCTGACTGTTTTGATGTTGATCTATACCGGTAGATTTTTGCAGCACCCAGGACGCAAGAATGAGAGAGCAAAACTGGATGAGCGGTACCGTGCCAGAGAGCACATGCAGCAAGAGACGATCAAGCTACTGACTGATCGAATGAAGTCTAACGAGCGGCAGTCAACAACACAGAGTGAGCCATGAAGATTAGTATCGATACCTTTGGTGGTGAAGCTCCTGCAGTTGCTCCACGTCTATTGAAAAATGCACAGGCGCAGATCGCCAAAGATGTAGACATCAGTAACGGTAATCTTGTCCCCTGCAAGGTGAGCGCTTCAGCTGTAGCTACCCTTACGGCGAACCCGGTTAAGACTGTCCATAAATTCAATGCATCCGGTGTTGCGCAATACTGGTTTGAGTGGGACAAGGATGTGGACGTTGTTAAGGGCGCGGTCCCCAACGACACGATAGAGAAGACATACATTACCGGTGATGGTAAGCCAAGGATGACGTTCTCTTCTATAGCAACTGCATCTTTGCCGTACCCATCTAACTCCTATCTGCTTGGCGTGCCTGCTCCTTCACAGGCTCCTTTGGTGAGCGTGGGGAATGGGGCAGTAGGTGCCACTGGATTCGCGGGAACCTTGACGCTGGATGAGAATCTCGGTATCTCAGCGGCGAGCATTACCACTGGAGGCACCGGATATGACGGTGTGCTGGCGGTTGCCGTTACCGATAATGTTCCGGCTCTTGCCAATATCCCTGTCTCTACTGAGGGAGGGGTTATTACAAGTATTGGTACACTTCCTGACCTCTCTGCCTTTAAAGAGGATAGAGCGAAGCTGGTGATTACGGACTCACTGGGCTATGGACATGGCGCTGTCTTTGAGATGGTATGGAGTCTTGGCGTTCTTACCGGGGTCACCCTGACAGAGGGGGGATCTGCTTACCCATCCGGCGTAGTGGTTCATGTTGAAGCGATCCCAGGATCAGGTGCAAACCTGCAGGCTGTTGCAACGGCGGGTGTTGTGGATGACATCGTTATCGTTAAGGCAGGAACCAATTACTATAACCCCTCTTATGATATTACTTCCTCTGACGGTATCGACAGCAACAGTCTTCCGATTAGCCGAACCTATGTGTACACCTACATCACAAATCAGGATGAGGAAGGGCCGCCTTCTCCACCCAGTACAATTGTTGAATGGTATGAGGGGCAGGTAATCAGCGTTGATATCCCTGAAGCAACTCCGACTGGAAACTATGACATCAAGGGGGTGCGGGTATACCGTTATGCTGATGGCTCCAGCGCAGCTGACTTCGTGCTGGTTGATTTCTTGTCTCTAGGTGTCAGCAATCTGCAGGATGATGTCCTGGATATCAATCTCCCCGGCGGCACTCTGGTCAGTCTTGAGTACGATCCTCCTAATGAGGATATGGTGGGCTTGGTGAGTATGGCCAATGGGATGATGGCTGGATTCTTTGGTAAGGAAGTTTGCCTCTGTGAGCCATATCTCCCCTACGCATGGCCTGTAAAGTATCGCCATACGGTTGATTTTGAGATTGTTGGATTGGGCGTTATGACCAATGGGATTGTTGTTCTTACCACTGGGCAGCCCTATCTGATTAGAGGTACTCACCCATCTAATATGGTGATGGAGCCTATCGACGAAGATCAGGCGTGCATATCGAAGAGGTCTGTCGTTTCCAAGGGTGGATCAGTTGCATACGCCTCGCCAGATGGTCTGATTTCGATCTCGCCCAACGGCACAAAGAATCTTACCAAAGATCTTCTGACTCGGGCGCAGTGGAATGCCTTGAATCCGTCAACCATGATTGGTATCTATGATGAGGGCAATTATGTCTGCTGTTATGACGCAGGCAGCTTTGTCATAGGGGAGGATGGACTCACGTTCAGATCTGTCATTGCGACTGCTTTGTTCAGGGATAAGCTGGAAGATCGTCTCCTGTATGGGGTGGGTAATGAGCTTCGCGCCTGGAATCAGGGGGCGCTTGCCGGAGGGCAGTGGAAGTCCAAGAAGTTTATGCTTCCTAAGCCTGTCAATTTTGGTGCCTTCCAGGTGAGTGGAACAGGATCTGTCACGGTGAAGGTTACGGCAGATGGTGTCGAAAGATTTAATGACACCGTGACGTGTGATGATAGCCATCGTCTACCAGACGGATTCCTTGCAAGAGAGTGGGAAATTGAAGTGAGTGACTTTGAAGAGATCTATGGTGTTGAAGTCGCCAATACGATTACGGAGCTGCAGTCATGAGTTTGCCTAATGTTCCACCGGGGCTAGATCATGGATTGACCACGTTCCTGAATCAGTTGAGGGAGTCGCTTGGCTCTGGCAACTATGGTGGGTCATCTACTACTTCTGTGCAGGGAGTTAATAGTGGTCGCTCAGTTGCCGGCGGATCAAAGTATGTCCCTGGTGGAGGGGGGAATCCAACCGGGGCACCTGTTACCAATTCAACCGGGGTAAAGCCGCCTGTAGTAAATGGTCTGGAGACGCATGTGAGCCTGAGTGCCGTCATGATTACATGGGAATTCCCTGTGTATGGCAATCACTCTGTGGTGCAGGTATTCAGAAGTGCTGACAACAATACGGCGAATGCTGTTTTGATCGGTAGCTCCACGCATACTATGTATGTTGACAGCAATATCGTCTGGGATTCTGACTACTTCTATTGGGTTAAGGCGGTTAGTAGTGAGGGGTTGATTGGTGCATTTAATGCCGTTGATGGTATTCAGGCCCACACCAGCATGGGTCCAGATCATGTGCTTGCTGTTTTAAATGGGGCGCTTGATCGTTCGCAGTTGGCCCAGGCTCTGATAACCGAGCTGGACAATATTGACACAGCAATCAATGGGCTGGATGAGACGTATGGTGACACTACTGCGGCTGCCGTATCTGCCTCGCAAGCGGCTGCAAGTGCTGCCACTGCTGCGCTTGAGTCTGCAGACGCTCTTATCTCTCAGATTGCTGCTGAAGCTGCTGCTGGTCAAGGGTACTGTACAAACTCAGGAGGTACACGCCTCCCTGCATTTACTGATCAAGTAGCCTGTTTACTGGATAACGGTACCAATATTTGGAAGGTAGGCGCAATGGCGAGCGCTGATAACTCTGCCAACTCGGCATCTGCTGCCTCCGGGTCTGCAACTGCTGCATCTGATCAGGCTGCTGCCTCTGCCGCATCTGCTGATAGTTCATCAACTTCTGCTGCCGCTGCCGCTGCGCAAGCTGCTACTGCTGCGACCTCTGCCGTTGGAGCTGCAACTTCTGCTCAGACTGCTGCGTCCAGTGAGTCGGACGCAATCCTTGCAGAGTCTCGTTCAGTACAGGCAAGCATAGCGTCTGAAGCTGCTGCTGGGGTGGGGTTTTGTAAGAGTTCCGGCGGTGATTCTCTTGTTGCGTTCACTGATTCTGTGTCGTGCCTGGCTGACGATCCAACCAATGTATGGGCTGATGGGTCTGAGGTTAGTGCAGGTAATGCCGCAACGTCAGCAAGTGCGGCATCGACTTCAGCTTCTCAGTCTGCAGCTTATGAGACGGGTAGTGCATCCTATGCTGCTGCCGCAGAGACATCAAAGACTGCTTCAGAGACAGCCGCAGCCAATGCAGGTGTGTCAGAAACGAACGCAGCAAGTTCAGCAACGAGCGCATCTGGTTCTGCATCCAATGCAAGCTCATCTGAAACAGCAGCTGCAGCTTCAAAAACCAATGCTGGAGACAGTGCTGTCGCCGCATCTACGTCCGAGTCTAATGCTGCAACCTCTGCCACTAATGCCGGTACCTCAGCAACGTCAGCGGAGGCGCATAAGGTTTCAGCGGAGACGGCTGCTACCAATGCTGGGACAAGTGCAACGGCAGCGGCAACCAGCGCATCTAATGCGTCCGCGTCTGAGACGGCCGCAGGAAGCTCAGCCAGCGCCGCTGATACGTCTGCTACTACTGCTACCACTCAAGCCTCGAACGCTGGAGCGTCAGCCACTCAAGCAGCCTCATCAGCGACCAGTGCGGGGGTATCTGAATCCATCGCATCTACATCCGAATCAAATGCGGCAACCTCAGAAACGAACGCTGGGGGTAGTGCAACGGCAGCCTCTAACTCTGCATCAGCTGCTGCTACGTCAGCCGGTGATGCCGGAACATCTGCCTCTGCAGCTGAGACGCATAAGATTGTTGCCCAGTTGGCGGCGAGAGGCGGTTACTGTACGCTGTTCAGTGACGGCAGTGTGTCACCAACTTTGCTGACTGAAGTGAACTGTCTCGCCGATAATACCAGCAATACCTGGACTCCAAGCGCAGAGGATAGCGCAGCAGCCTCAGCAGTTAGCGCCAGTAGCGCCTCGTCATCTGAGACGCTTGCCGGGCAACATGCAAGTGCTGCAGCAACAGCCAAAACTGAAGCTGAAACTGCTCAAGGGGCAGCATCCGCATCAGCCACTCAAGCAGCCTCATCAGCCACGAGCGCATCTGGGTCCGCATCTAACGCATCTGCATCCGAATCAAATGCAGCAACCTCAGAAACGCACGCTGGGGGTAGTGCAACGGCAGCTTCTAGCTCTGCATCAGCTGCTGCTACGTCAGCCGGTGATGCCGGAACATCTGCCTCTGCAGCTGAGACGCATAAGATTGTTGCCCAGTTGGCGGCGAGAGGCGGTTACTGTACGCTGTTCAGTGACGGCAGTGTGTCACCAACTTTGCTGACTGAAGTGAACTGTCTCGCCGATAATACCAGCAATACCTGGACTCCAAGCGCAGAGGATAGCGCAGCAGCCTCAGCAGTTAGCGCCAGTAGCGCCTCGTCATCTGAGACGCTTGCCGGGCAACATGCAAGTGCTGCAGCAACAGCCAAAGCTGAAGCTGAAACTGCTCAAGGGGCAGCATCCACATCAGCCACTCAAGCAGCCTCATCAGCCACGAGCGCATCTGGGTCCGCATCTAACGCATCTGCATCCGAATCAAATGCAGCATCATCTAAGGATTCGGCAGGGGAGGTTGCGGCTGCCGCTGCAAGCAGCGCATCCACAGCATCTACAAAGGCTACTGAGGCGTCGAATAGCGCAACCGCAGCAGCGGCATCCGAGACAAAGGCTGAGCTTCTGGCAACTGCAGGGTATTGCCGAAATATAGCAACTCAAAACCTGGAGTCTTCGTACACCATTGAGGCGTCATGTATAGTAGACCCCGGAAGGGAATGGATACCGGGTGTTGCTGCAAGCACGTCAGCGGCTGCAACTCATGCAGATAGCGCGGAGACAGCAGAGAATAACGCCCTGACTTCTGCTGGTGCCGCCTCAACATCTGCAACCAGCGCAGGTACGTCAGAGTCTAATGCCCTAACCTACAAGAATAGCGCCTCAGCATCAGCGACAACTGCCGAGGGGCACGCAACAGCGGCAGCAGCTGACTTCACAAGTCTAACGGCAAGACTTGATAATGCCGGAGGTGCGGGTGTAACGGTTGAGCAATCCATGACTGCAAATGCTGACAGTATCGATGGGCTTGAGGGGCAGTACAGCGTAAAGATGAATGCCAATGGGCAGGCAGCAGGATTTGGGTTGGCTGTCCATAGCGGTGATGCTTTAGGGAGCGGTAGTGAGTTTGCGATAGTTGCTGACAAGTTGATGCTGGTCGATCCCGGCTGCTGGTTTTCCGCCTTGATTACTCAGCAGAACACTGCAGAACAATGGGAGTGGGAGACTGTTGGTATTAAGCATTTCTCCCCCCATCTTGTGAAGAGTGCAGCCTATACTTTTGAAGCTGACTTGCTTTGTGGTCCAGAGTCACGGTATATCTTTAAAGGTTTCGTGCCACAAACATACCCCTTTCAGTTGTCGATACATCTAACGGGCACTGACTCATACGGTACTGCCAAAACAACGGTATTCGATATCCCCTACGGCTCATGCACACGAGACCCAGGAAACTATGATCACTATACGATCTCTCATCTTGTCTCCCCTTCAAGCACAGATGTAACGACAATATCCACTATCGAGCTACAGGTTCAGGGTGACTTTGATCGATCGTTTGAAAAGATCTATTCTCTGAGTGCTCATATTGGTGGGAAGTTTGGTGTTCCATTCTTGATTCAGAGCGGTGTGACGTACATCAATAGCGCGATGATTCAGGATGCCTCGATAGTCAGCGCCATGATTGAGAGTCTTACTGCTGACAAGTTGGTGGTAACCGGAGGGCTATCTGCACTATCAAGCGATATTGGTACTATGACATCTGGAAAGATCCAGAATGGAGCTGGAACTTTCGTAATTGATCTTACTAATGGATTTATAAGTATTACAGCATGATTGATATTCGTCCTATTTTAAACTTGGTAGACACTACCTACAAAATGCGCAAGAACGTAATGATGAGGTGTGTTGACTTCATCGTTCCTTATTCCGTAGAGGATGCAGAAAAGTTTATCGAGAAGGCGTCATCGCCGACCACCATTCAGTCCAACAAAGGGGTCTGCAGTGGGGGGGCGTTCGAGCGACAGATGATTAGAGAAAATATTTTAAACCGGTATTCTGTGGTGAGACCTGTGTTCGTTATTATTGATCTCCCTCCTGATAGTACAGAGGTGCAATTCAAAAAAGAGAAGATTAGAGATATCCATATCCCTGTCCTCGGCTTAGCGAAATCGATCAACAATGTAACGTGCGAAGCAGAGGACTCGGAAATGATTACCAGGATGGGGCAGGTTAAATGTATACCCTCCGGGGAGTTTGTCGCCACAGTTAGCTTTGATGCTATATCTCCTATATTCGTATGGCTTGAGGAGAGAAATAATGCGTAAGTGTGCGTTGTTATTTTCTGGCGGGAAGGACAGTATTATTGCTCTGGATCTTGCAATGGGAATGGAATTTGATGAGATTAGGCTAGTATTCTTCGATTATTCTTCTTTTCTTTCGGACACTTTACCTTTGAGTTGTGTGGCTGCAATTAGTGACACTCTGAGTATGCCTCTTGATGTTATACATGCCTCAGAGAGTGGAGAGATCGTAGGTATGTTAAGTGACTACTTACTTTCTAATCTCTCGTCTGGTGATGCAGTGATGATAGGGGAGAATCCGGTTACGGAGCAGATGTCTGTTTTGTCAGAACTGCTGGTGCCAATGGGCGTAGATCTTTTGACCCCAAGAATGTCAAGAACATCCTTGTGGGTGGCTGACCGCATTATGCAGATGGGTATGATTTTACTGTCGGTCAATGGGCACTCAAAGGAAGGATCGAAGAGAAGTCGTGGCATATACCTGCAATCCTTTACAGACAATCCTTTATTTATGGACGCAGGGCATTCAGTTGTCGTTGCGTGCAGCTTGTATGGAGAGTCTAACCTGTATAAGTTTATCTTCAGTGAGCTTCAGAATACATAGGTGGCACTCAATGATTGATTACTATAACGAGATGAAAGATAGGGTTGGTGAGTGGTGTGAGATTAGGCATGGAAGGCTTTTGATGTCTGGCGCCCGTGGTGAGCTTCTCATCTCGAATTCACCCAAAAAGGGTACCTTATATATTAATAAGAGCGCAGGATCGTTAAGCATTATTCCGGCAGACGATATTCCAATTGGTCATCAATACCGTAAAGGGCAGAATGATTGCATAACTCTTGTGTTGGGATGGATTGATAGCAAGGTGGGGTCAAATTTGCTGTCAATTTATTTGAGTGATGTAGGTATGCGAGACCGGTGTTTGGCAGAAGGGTCTGTTGAGTGCTTCAAGGGAAATGGTTTTGTGGATGTGCTAGACATGCAGATTAATGATCTTGTGTTTATGAAGTACGGGAGCAGGACGGTTAATCATGTTGGGGTCTATGTTGGAGATGGTATGGTGCTGCATCATCTCCCCGGCCGATTATCTGGGCTGGATGCTTTGGATGGTTTGGAAATATTTGGCGGGATGCGATATGTCGGGCAGTAAATTCTATGCAGGAGCGGTCGGGGGGAGCGAGGTTGTGTGGGTGGGCGACTCGGCGATTCCAGATGGGAACCCATCAGTCACAACGTATGATAATCAATTGAAGTTTCACTCACATCGTGAGTATATGCACATAGCTGCTATCCAGACTGCCCCTAATATTACAGTTCCTGCACTCTCTCGCGGCTCAGTAACTTATAGCGATGGAAAGAAGTAATGCCTACCGTACGTTATCCAGTATCAGCTGTTCATAAGTTTGACGTTATGGCGTGGCCGCATAAACCGATAATGATGCTTATTGAATATAATGGCGTAGTTTATTCGGGAGGGTACGCAGTAGAGGGGGCTGGCTACCAGCACCTGTATTACCCTGCATATAATGACTCGACAGGGATGATACAGGTTATCTGTATTGTAAATGTTTTTACCGGAGATGCTCCGGCCGTGAATATGAACGGGCTTGAGATTATGGTTGTTGATCCGATTCTCCCAGCAGCTCCGCTTGAAGAGGTCAATCAACGCATCGGGGTGTATCCTGGATACTTTGTAACGCTTAATGCCGCTGGTGATGTTACTTTTGATAGTAGGTATAACTATTTAAAGCAGAGCGTCTCTCCTAACTTCTCTATAGGGTACGCCTATGGTGTTAATATAGGTGCTGGAACAGACGGGGTGCCTGCGGGGAATGATCTTCCTCTAGGGTACTTTATTGGGAAGTTTACGCATAACCCTCCTGCGTCAAGCATTTGGATCAACCCTCCGGTAGGTAACAAGCTGACGCTCTATGCACCTGTTGATGCAGCAGGTGCAGACAATGTGCCGTTGGACTCTAATTACGCAGGCAAGTTCGCTGACATATATGTGAACGCTGTATTTGTAATGTCGATTCAGATAATGTGGGGTGAGGACGAGGTGGAAAAGGCATGTTATTGTAAGTCAGTTGGTATAGCGCCAGGTGTATATACGTTGATAGACGGGATGCACGACGAGTCTGATACAGTTGAAGTTCGACTGCCAGACCTGTCGGCGCTAACTTCCGCATGGGGTGCCTTCTTCTTGGTTTCGACATACAGTGATGCGCTTAATATCGAGGCGTCAGTATGAGTCTTAATATAGCATCGGGGGTGATTGAGGTCTCCTCTCCTGCTGGAGATGTATTGTTTGGAACCAATACAGGAATGATTTATAGGGCGCAGAGAGTTCAAGGGTTGATTACGTTCTCTGGAGGTCTGGCTGCAAATGTTGCCAGTGTGCCTCTATCACTTCAAGATGGTGATCATGCTGCAGTCTATATCAACATAGTTAGCGCCGACTCTAGGTGGAGCGCATATAATACAGTTACATCTCTTATAGGGTTAGATATACCGCTTCATGTTCCGCTGGTGCTGGATGTCGCTAGTGTTAATGCGCCTAGCAATCCTCATCTGAACGTAGGAGCATTGATATGTACTGTTATCTCTGGGCAGATGGAGTTTAAAGTAATCCACTACGGAGGGGGTCATGGACACCTTAGTAATGGACACTATGGTTTTTCATTTAATTATGATATTAATGTATTGAGAGTCTAATGGTTATTACAGAAAGCATGGATATAGATGTACTAGAGTACCGTGAGCAGACGCAGGAGCGCACGTCTACTGTGCGGGTCGCACTGCAGGATGAGTTAGTTCCTGGGGTGTATGAAAAAATCAAAGAACTTAAAATCTCATTTGATCGGGTTTTCCCAGACATTCATGATCCTGCTTTAATGGTGGGTGTTATCTCTCAAATTGAGGCGCTTCCTGAGCCGTAAACGTAATAAAAAAAGCTGAGGTGATTGCGGTGGTGTAGCAGTTCATAATCAATTGAACTGCAATCAAAATGCGCCATGAATACTACAGCCCTGATAGTCCCGCCAGAAGAGATTGATACCGTTTGGGATAAGGTGTCAGGATACGTGCGCGATGCACTAAGCCATTCTCAGGGTGAGCTTGAAGTTCGTCATGTCTACAGCATGCTCCAATCTGGCGGCATGATGATGTGGATTATTGTTGATGACGATGAAGGAGCTATCGTAGCCGCTGTTGTCGTTGAGATCCTTTCCTACCCCATTAAGCGTGTATGCCGAGTCGTGGGGCTGGGTGGTCGTGGGCTGAACCAGCGGATTCACCACCTATCAGAAATAGAGGCGTGGGCCAAGAGTATTGGTTGTGACGCCATGGACTCTATGTGTCGTGATGCATTTGAAAAGATACTAACTCCTTTAGGGTACTCGAAGCAGTACATTATTGTTGGGAAACCGTTATGAAAATATATACCAAGATTGAGTTCGAGTGGGAACGCGGCCAATTGGCGGTGTCGCATGAAGAGTCGTATGAGCATGATGGTGATACTGCGCTGTGTAAAGGTGGCGCTGGCAACAATCATGTTGAGGAGTCACCTCATGCTAAGGAGCTTTCCAGGATCGCAAAAGAGAAGTGGGACTGGTATCAGCAGCACTTCGCCCCACTGGAAAACGAGTACATGGAAAACACCAAGGCATCTGGTTCGCGTAGTGAGTTTGATCGCGGTGCTGGTAATGCCATGACTGCAGCGAATAGTGAGCTTACTGCGCTGTCCAAGCAGAAGGATACTGAGATGCTCTCCTCTGGTGTGCGTGCCGGATCAGGAATGCATGTTATGTCAGGGGTTAACCGGTCATCTGGTGCCGGGAGAAGTGTTGGCAGGGCTGGGTCAGCTGCTGGCATGGGAATGAAGGATCGCTTTGTAAGCAAGATGGAAGGGATTGTTGGTATGGGGCAAGGCCAATCCTCTGGTGCTATTAAGAGTATGGCAGACATTACCGGGCAAGCGTTGCAGAAGTCTAAGGATGATGCCTTCTCTGCCTGGAATGATAAGAACTCTACACGCAAGGCTGTTTCTGCTGGACTTGGTATGGTCGCTGGCTATATGGAGGATGACGAATAATGAAAGTCTATACACAGATTGAGTATCAGTGGGAGGGAGGTGATCTTGTTCAGGTCAGTGAAGAGTCTCATGAGTACGGTGGTGAGGTCGCTGCATGCAAGGGCGGTAGTGGCAAAACAACATACGACTGGGAGGCGGCCAACCGATATGCCGCTATAAGTCGTGACCAGTGGAATGACTATAAGAAGCGGTTTCAACCCTTTGAGCAGGAGCTAATTGATCTGGCTCATAATGACGGCTCTGAAGAGATTGAGATGGCGAAGGATTATACCCAGTCCTCAATGGACGCACAGAAGGCTTCGGGGGAGTTGAGCCTCTCTCGTATGGGGATCGGTATGACCGCTGATCAGGCAAAAGCATCTGACAGGTCGTTTGGTATAGAGAAAATGGCAGCGACTGTGAGCGCCATGAATGATGCAGCACAACACGCAGACGACAGGCGTAATGCAATTATGACTGGTGGTATGGCAAGTCTGTCTCAAGCTACAGGGAGATCATCGTAATGGCTGGTGGATTACTAAACTCAGGGCGCAAAACACTTGATGAGGCCATGTATGGCATGGGTGTTGGGGCGGCAGAGAATCATAAGCGGAACATGCTTCAGAAAGAGATTGACCAAGCTGAGCAGGAGTCAAAGCAAGCTGTAATGACGAAGGGTATTGGCATGGGCGTTGATTACCTTGATGAGAAAGGAGGGGGGGAGATTCTTTCCAGAGGCATAACCAGAGGCATAAACGCCGTTGGTGACGCGCTGGGAAATCCGATGGGGCTTGGAATAACGGAAGGTAGCGCAAGCGCTGTAAGTAGCGGTGCTCAGGTAGCAGCTGATCTTGCATACGATGCTGCTATTGATGCAGGGGTTGCTGAGGCAGCTGCAATGGAAGCCTCTAATGCGGCGTTAGTTTCGGAGGCAGGTTCACTGGCTGGTGGCGCGGCTGGTGCGGCAGGTACAGCAATCAGTGCCGCAATGCCATGGGTGGCCGGCGCATTTCTAGTAGCGGAGTTATTCTAATGGGTGGAACAAGACTAAATTCAGGCAGTGATCCTATGGATTCATTTGCTTTCGGTATGAACTTCGCCAGAGATCGCAGGAAGGACCGGAGTGATATGGCGCTTGAGAAGCGGAAGATGGCACTGATGGAGCGGGAGGCTGCAAGTATGGAGCGGGAGGCTGCAAGTAATGAGCAGAGGAATGCCGCCATCATTGCTGAGTCGGCCTACAATACCAGTAAGCCGCACTTCTCACCGAACGACATAGCTCAGGCTGCCTTCACAAACGCAAGAACAGCAGCAGGAGTTCCGTCTTCTGAGGCTGCAAGCGCGAACGCTTTAACTGAGTACAACAATGCTCTCACTGCGCAGTCTGTTTTTGAGACAGCGAAGGGTAGGGATGAACACGCTGTAAATATACAGAAGCTACGCCGGGAGCAAGCTGGAAAACTCGCAACTGACTTCTTGTATGCATTCAGTAATGCCACGTCCCTAGAGGATCAGGTGCGGATTGCGGCTGAGTACGACAAGCTGGGGCAAGGCATCGGATTGCCTAAGGGGAAGTTTGCGGACATTATTGATCCCGCACGCCAAGAGGCCAAGCGAAATATGATGAGCACATTCCAGGCATTTGGAATGCTTAGCAATGGAGAAACGAATCTTCCTCCTGAGCTTCGAGAGAAGGAGATGGAGCGCATAAAAGGGGGCGCTATAAAAGCCTTAAACGTGCTGCAGTACAAGCAGCTTCAGAAGGGGGTAGGGGATGATGTTCAGATTGTGGATATCATTCCTGTTCCGGGTACAGATGGAGAGACTCTGGATAATCTTACCTTTGCTGTTAGCTATACGGACCCTAAGACCAAGATGCGGAAGACTGGCCCCATTACTGAATTAAGGTCAGCGGATAAGGGTGATGGTGTTCGGTCCTACACATTGGCTTCGATCATGGATTACCAGTCCGCTGAGGCGTTGATGATGGATAACGGTATCCGCGCTCAAAACCGTCTCAAGGATCTGACGTGGAAGAGTACGGTAGCAAGTGACAAGACTATTGCTAGTCAGGTGGACGCAATCAATAAGGAGAGAGTGAAGTCAATCAATGATTTGATTAGCTACTACACCACGCTTGCGGGGGAGGGTGGCATCAAAAACGTGTCTGAGATTGAGCGCATTTTAGATGCTCGCATATCGGAGCTGAATATTATCTTTGATCAGCGGGAAGATGATGTCCGCATGAGTAAAGCTCCTCACACGATCCCATCTAAGCCGATCATTAACATGATGCCACCTGCTGCTCAGGCCGCAAGTGCGGAGGCTGGTAGCGGATTAGGCGTGCCCCCTGCTGCTTCTCGCTCTGCGCCGGGCACTGCTCCTCCTGCGGTTTATTCTCCACGGGCAGCAGATTCTGGCGCACCAGCTGCCGCTCCTGGAGCTAATAGAGTCAGCGCTGGAATCGGGCATGGACGGAGGCCAACTGTCGTGGATTCTCAAGACTCACCATCTGGACGTTCTTTTGATTTTCTTCGGCCTAGACGTCGCCCCCCTACTCGCCCCCCTACTCGACGTCGCCCCCCTACTCGCCCCCCTACTCGCCAACAACCCCGTAGTGAGGTATCAGATCTACTGAAACCAAGGCCGGGCGCAAAATTACCTACATGGATGAATCATTAACAGCAGCATTACCCCTGGATACCCTATGTCATATATAGATCAGCAGCGTTCAGATTATCTTGCCAGACGGCAGGCGCGTAAAGATGAGTTGGTGCAACTACGCGCAGCAAGAGAGTCCGCGCCAGACATTGTAAAGAGTGACGAGATGTCGTTTGGCATGGGGCGGGGCATGGATGCGTCTGCTGAAGATCCTAATGATATCCAAGAGTCTAAGCTCATTATGCATGGTGCCCTTGGTGCTATTGAGGGGCTGGGCAAGGGGCTTGATCAGTTTGACTTTCTCCCTGATTTTGGGGTCGGCGAAACAATTAACAAGTTCGCTGGTGCTGCAAAAGAGAGTGTCTGGAGTGACATGAATAAAACGACAGCCGATGCGTTGTCGGTACCTCTTATCAATCAGGTTGGCGAAGATGATTGGGAGGTTAACCGGGACGCAAGCCTGTCTAATTTTTACGCAACAGCAATCCACTCCATAGGATCAACTGTCCCTGGGTTAGTGGGTGGCGGTCCGGCTGGGTATGCAGTAAAGAAGGTGATAAAGAAGGGTGGTAGTTTCCTTGTTAAGCGCTTTAGCAGTGAGGCAAAGGATCTTGCTAAAGGTGGAATGCCGATCAAAGATGCGGCGGATGCGGTACTGAATAAGTACAAGCTCGGTAAGTACAAGCTCGGCAAGAAGGGTGCATTCGATACGGCTGCGGATGCGGGGGGTAGTGCAGCTGGTTTTGGTACCGTTGTTGGTATGATGGAGGCTGGTTCTCAGGCGCAGGAAGTTGGAGATATACTGCGCGGGTACACTGATAGCCAGTGGAACAATAAGTCTGCCGATTCCAATCCAAAGGTTGCCAGACTATTCTCTAATGAGTACCACAACAATACGGATGATTCTCTCGACACCCCGACCCGGATAAAGATTGCACGCAGCAATGTGATTAAGCGTCTTGAGGGGCAGGCGTTCGATGAGATGTTTGCTACTGCCTTTGTCACCAGTGGCGTGGCTATGCCTCTATTGGGCAAAGCGGTCACCGGTAAACTTGGGAAGTCGTTCCTTGGCAATACGACAGCAGCTACAGGTCTTGAGGCCACGGAAGAGGGTATTCAGGGGCACGAGGGTAAGCGTGCTACCAATATTGCTTTGGGCCTTCCTGAAGAGCAGGGCACCAATGCTGCGGCAATGACTGGCGTAGTGAGTGGTAGTGTTGCGGGTGGTGCTTTGTCGGTTCCAGGCAGTGCGGTAAATTCTGTATTTGGGGCAGACCCTGAAGCGGATATTGATACGGGTGATCGCTCACATATCCGTCCGGGGATAAAGAAGGCATTAGATGATCTGGATGTCCGTAGTGCTGATATCGATAAGAGAAGATCTGAGAATGATGAGCTTCTTCAGATTCAGAGCAAGAGGGAGGCGAGTGCTACTGCTCTGCGCGAGCGGATCACCTCTGTATCGAGTGCGCTGGAAGATCATGATATTGGTACTGACAATATCGGCTCTGCCCAGAGTCTGCTGAAGACACGAATTGCTAAGGCGCAAGAGGGCGCAAAGGATGTTCTCGCTTCGGCAATGTCACCGCTGGAGAAGGACCAGATTAACCAGCCCATCAACGACATGATTGCTTTGCAGTCGGAGCTTGCTGAGCTGTCGGCATTATCTGGCACTAAGAAGTCTTTCTCTGCACTTGAAGAGAAGGCGCTCAAAGAGTCGCATGTCGCTCGTGATCAGAGAGAGAAGACTGCGACACAGGCTGCGGCACTGGATAATGAGGTAACGCTTCTGGGTCAGGAGCGAGACGGGTTGGCGCAGCGCCTCAGCATTGAGGATGCCGTGGAGGGAGTTGAGAAGTCTGACTTCAATATCATTGAGCATAAGGGTAAGTTCTTTGTTCAGAACCCTTCAGGCAAGCTGGTTACAGTCCATGATACATACGAGCAGGCAGCGGTTGCTATTGAGCAGGCAGCGGTTGCTATTGAGCAGGCAGCGGTTGCTATTCAGGCTCCGCGTCAGCAGAACGGGATATTGACTCCAGCTCAGGCTCCAGATTCTGTTCCTGTAGAAAGTAAGCAACAGCCTAACTTGGATACGCCCACCTATATGCGGAATGGTGTTACACCATCAGAGCAGGTACAGCCTACTGAGGAGGTGGCGGTTGATCCGTTATCTCAGAGAATCGCAATGCTTCAATCCTTCATATCTGCACAGGTAGATGTGATGAATAACGCGCAGACTCAGGAGGAGATTGATCAGGCTTCAGTTAAAGCCACTCAGGCCGAAAGTTTGCTCGATCTGTTCCAGACTGTAAGGGCGCAGGGTGGCACGCTACCTGATGCTGTTGAGGCTCAGCATAGTCAGAATATTGAAGCGGCAGCTGTAGCGAATACACCGGTTGCTGTAGAAGTAGAGCAGGAAGATACTTTTGATGGCCGCATCTTCGGCGAGGCTACCAACACATCTATGGCTGACGCCTTTGGTGTTGCAGCCGCACAGCAGGAAGCTGATCATGTTGAGGCTAATCTGTTCGAGAACTTGGTGAAGCAGTACCCAGAGAATATAGCGTTCCAGCAGAATGAAGTTGATTTCCTGGATGATTTGGATGACGACATTATGGGTGACAGCGTGGCGTTCAGTCATGCGCTACGTCCTGCCGGAGATATGCTGTACGGTGATCTTCAGGTGGAGTGGGTAAACACTGATATGTTCGCACCTGAGTTTTATATTGAAGACAACGGGAACGGGTTCTCTGTCTTTGGAATGAATGAAGAGGGCGGCTATTCAGAGATTGATCAGCATAGTGATATCGATACCGCAGCCCGTAGCGTACTGACAAGAGGTGCTACGTCTGTTGCTGTTGCAGAAACCATAGGAGATATAAATGATAGTCAAAACGCAGGACAACCAGTGGGCAGTAGTGTCCAAGAAGGGACGAACGCTGGGCAGGTACAACACTCCAGAGGAAGCCAAGCTGAGAGTCAAGCAGCTCCAGCAGATGAGATCTCAGAAGCAGAGCCAGTCGAAATAGAGCAACCAGCTCAGGAGTCAGTTGAGATCTCGGAGTCCAGCGAGGAGGAGCAGCTTGAAGCCCTGATGGAGGACGTGATTATCAGCTACTCCATGATGGGGGAGCAGGCAGCAACACACCCGGCATTTATGGCACTCAATGATGCTGAACTGGAGGACCGGTTCCAGGCGCTGCTGGCAGCTCAAGAGGTTCCGATCCCTGCTCAGCTGCATGAGGCCGCACGCAATGCATTCTTTGGTGCGCTGAATGATGCTGATGTTTGGGATGAGTCTCTGTATCAGGCTGAGCAGGGGGGCGCTGAGGTAGCGGTGGAGTCTACTGAAGGGGTAGTTGAAGAGGCTTCCCAAGGATTCAGTATTGATTCACTCTCCGAAGAGGTCCGGGCTGTTTATGAGGCGCTGGGTAAAGCAGGTGATCGTCGGGCACTGTTCGGTGACTCTGTTGTGGGTATCAATAAAGGGCAGGACGGTTTGTGGAACGTCACCCTGGATGGAATTACCCTTGACTCCTTTGAGTCCAGAGTAGAGGCATCTGAGGATCTGGCCCAGTATCTGTCGAATGATCATCTTGTGGATGTGACTCTTAATAGCAGGAAGACTAAAACCTTTACGCCGGACAAGGCATCAAAGGCTCGGATCAATAACATTATTAAGACTCAGGTTGTTGCAGACCTACAGATTACAGATGAGATAGATGCGCTTATATGGAGCGAACAGTATAAGAGCATCAACAAGCTGAAGGCAGCGGTGCTGGAGTTGATCCAAGATCCTCAGAAGCTGATGGCCGCCCCCAGAAGTTTGATCGAGATTATTAAAAGGTATCGCCGTCAGGGTGGTGGAGTTACTCGGCACGCCAGAAGCAACAGACAGGAAGCGCTTGACCGCTTTACTCTTGGGCGCGAAGAGCGTGGAGAGAAGATGTCTGAATCCGCTGACGATACAGACAAGGCTATGTCGTTCGTCATGCAGAAGAAGGATGGTGATATGCTGTTCTTCCTACGCCGCAGCGGCCCCAAGAACATTATCTGGACCACGGTACCTACCCGTTCCATTGATGGAGAGATCTTCCTGGATAACCGTTTCTTCTATGGTGAGAACGCAGGATCAGGGGTTAAGAACAGCAGTATCTTCAGTGACATCAAAACCGATAACGGAGTCTACTCAGCTCTTTATACGGAGTTTCTGAGTGGAGACTATATCAATACAGAGAAGCTGATTAATCTGTATGACATTGCTGATCACGCGAATGGTGAGAGCGAGCTAATCCCTAACCCAGCCTTCGGAATGGGGCTTGATGAGGTGCTCCGCTTTAGTGAGGTTGCTGATGGAGTTAACGCTTTACGGGCGGCGATTAAGCAGGGGGTTCTTGAGCACAAGCATAGAACCTTTACTGAGTTTAATCGTGACTTCCAGTCTGGCAAGCTCGATCAATATATGGACGGTCATAGCTGGAGTGAAGTTGAGGCCGGACTGAAGAGGATTGGGGACCGAGGTACTGAATACTTCTGGGACCATGTTGGGCGCAAGCTGGCTGACGAGAAGAGTCAGGTTGGTGTTCTGGGTGACCAAGGTAAGAAGGAGTCTATGAGAGTTACGTTTGGAGATGATCGTGACGCGGCTCTGAAAAAGCTGGGCGCAGTCATCTATCGCTACGGCAATCAGAAGGTCATCCCCGAGTTGCACGAGAATAAAGTGGGGCGGGTTCGTGAGATTCTCTCTACAGATGACGTGATAATTACTGGCAAGCATAAGGTGCGCTCGGGTGATCTCATCTTTACCGTGACAGAATCACGCGAGATGGAATCGGGAGGCAGAATCTACTTTGATAGCCGTATGGATGATAAGCTGGATGATCTTGGTGCGACTCTCTACTCTTCAGGTGGCAAGTTCCTGATCAGGGGCGTTACTGAGGAGAACATAGAGGCATTGTCTGGGATGATGAATGGCGTGCGTCTGAGCGTGCGGGGCAATGGCGAGGCGATTGAGTTATCCTCAGCCGACAAGCGTAAGATCACAACCGCTATATCGAAGGGGTCTTTTGAGAATGAGGCTGAACTTCCAACCGAGGAAGAGATCGCTGCACATAAGACCACTCTTGTTAAGAGGCAGCCTAGTGCCGTAGTTGCGGCAATTGATCCGCATCAACTCAGACTGGAAGAATTAAAGGGTGCTCAGCGAGATTACCTAGTAACCCATAGAGTCAATGATGCCTTTAAGGGTGATACGGGTGATGTGGCGTTCTCGGTATCCAAGAGTCAGTCAAAGACTCCGATCTCTGCCGCTGTTCTCGATGCTGTCATCAGTAACCTCCCAGTCAAATGGTCGGGTGGAAACGTAGAACTCATCCCGCTCTCTAGTGCCGAAGAGCTTCCAGGCTACATAAAGAATCACTATCAGAAGCGCGGCCAAGACATAGCCGATATTAAAGGGGTTATCCATAACGGGAAAGTATACCTGAATCGTCAGCAGATCACTTCACGGCGCGAAGCAGAGCAGGTGATCTTCCATGAGACTTATGGGCACCACGGTATCCGTATGCTGCTCAACACGACTGATATCAATCAGGGGCTGAATAAGCTGTTCGTTATGCTGGGTGGGTACAAGGGGATCAATGAGTTGGCCGGAAAGTACGGGATCACTCGTGAGATGTCTGAGTACATGAAGCTGTACAGTGGAGAGACTCGTGAGCGTAGGCAGGGGCTGATTGCAGATGAGTTCTTGGCGCACGTTGCTGGGTATGAGACTGGGAAGATTAAGCAGAAGGCGCTGGAGATTCTGGGTGCAATTCGTAACTGGCTGCGTAACCATGGCTTCAAGAGCCTGGCTCGTAGTATGTCAGTCACAGACGTAGCCTACTTGCTGCGTGGGGCACGCCGGGCCGTCAATGGTTCTGGAACTTTCCCGGGTAACAAGATGAAGATCAATGAGGAGATGATCAATCTGGATATGCAGGCCCACAAGGCTGCAACCTCTCCGCGCAAAGGTATAGCGATGTACTCTTTGCGATCTGATTCTGGCAAGTCTGGAGGCATGAGCGTTGATGCGGTAGAGTCGAAAACAGAAGATATTATTTACCGCAGACTGGGTAAGAAGACTGAGTATGAGGTTGTAGCAACTGAAGCAGATCTGCCTTCTGATATCCGTAGACAGGCTGAAGAAGATGGGGCGACCGGCTCTGTTGAGGGCGTATTCCATGAAGGAAAGGTCTACCTGGTTGCAGACAAGATGAGTGGAGACCTCCATATTGAGGAGACGCTACTGCATGAGGCGGCTGGCCATAAGTTTGGTCGGCTACTGTTCGACAATAATATCAAGCAATCTTACAACAAGCTGTTCTTGATGCTGGGGTCTAAAGGCGTTCGGGACGTAGCTAAAAGGTACGATATCGATCTTGATTCGTACATTGAGACAGGTAAAGGTCGGCTTGATCGTGGAGAAACTACCGTAGAGGACTATCGTGCATTCATAGTGGACGAGTTGATTGCTCAATTGTCTGGGAAAAAGGCGTATGAGACGCTGCCAGTCAGATTTAAGAATGCAGTTAAGGCGCTATGGGGACAGTTCCGCGACTGGCTAAGGATTAAGGGGTACAAGAAGAGCGCAGAGCTTACGGACAGTGACTTGCAGTACCTGTTGAAACGAGTCCGCCAGGCGGCTATTGAGGGCGGTTCCGTAGCTCTTGGTGATCGTCCGGCGTTTATGACGGCTTGGCACGGGTCGCCACACGATCTTGAAGGCTTCACTACTGGTAAGATCGGAACAGGCGTGGGTGCTCAGGCGTATGGCTGGGGGATGTACTTCGCTGGGAATAAGGAGGTTGGGGAGTTTTATCGCAACCAACTGAGCGAGTATGATCCAGGAGTGTTTAAGTTTGGAGGTAAAGAGTTCACGACTGGGGATTATCGTGAGCTGATCCCAACCATTGTCGATTCCGGCTACTCTGAAGCTGCCGCCGCAACTGCTGTTCAAGCAATCCAGGAGCACGGAGGCAATCTCGAAGAGGCTAGAGATTATTACAGTCTGTGGGTGCAGGGAGGGGTAAAACGTACTGTCGGTCAAATCCTAGATGAGATGGAGCTATCCAAATCAAAAGGAAAACTCTACCAGGTGGATCTCAAACCATCAGAGGATGAGTACCTGTTGTGGGATAAGCCGCTGAGTGAGCAGGGCGAGAAGGTTAGGAAGGCGCTGGAGGGGCTTGAAGGTCATGGGGCATGGACGCCAGAGGCGCAGGCGTGGGCCACCAAAGAGTTCCCATCGCTGTTTGAGGGTGGCTTCGACGCTTCCGTTCTGAGCGACGGCCAAAAGTCGATGGTGGGCCAGGCGTACCAGGACGAAACCGGACGCTCCCCCTTCGCGGGGAAGCCGCGTGAGATGACCGGAGAGGGCCTCTACCGCGACATCGCCGTGTCCAACCGCTCCGACCGCGCCGCCTCCCTCGCCCTGCTCGCCGCAGGCATCCGAGGCATCAAATACCTTGATGGTAGCTCGCGCGGCAAAGGCGACGGCGATTACAACTATGTAATTTTCAATGATGCAGACGTAGAGATAGAGGCAAAATTCAGCCGCAAACCAGAGTCAACGACTCCGGGCGTGGAGAATATTACAAGGGCCGATCTGTTCAAGAAGGCAGAGCGTGAGGAGAGTGACGATATCAGTTTCTCGATAGCGATGCCGGATGGTAAGCCAATGACTCAGGGCGCTGTTAACCAGATGATGGAACAGGTCATGGGGCGTCCAGCTTCAAAGTGGAAGGTGGGTAAGTTCCTTAGAGGGAAGGGTATCAATGCGAGAGCCACCTCCTTGGGGATGCTCACTCGGCGCATGGTGGCTGAGCTTGCTAAGGAGACTCACCTGGATTCTATCTGGGACTACCATAAGCGGTCACAGGATAAAGAGGCGGTACGGGTGAAGCGCTCGGATAAGGATGACCGGCTCTATAAGCGCTGGGTGGCTAAGGCCAAGAAAGAGGGTGAGGCATCCACTAGGTTTGCGGACATCATCCATACCTCTACGCTTTACCAGATTGACCCCGCCAAAGCCTTTGAGCTTCTGGACGACTCACTCAAGCCTAACTCTGAGAGACGTATTGAGTATCAGCGGATTCGTGCTGAGTATGATGCGCTCCCTGGATGGCATGACCTCTATAAAGAGTTGCGCCAAAATTTCACCAACAAGATGGTGGACCTGCAGGATTCCCTGACGGCTCGATTGACCGATACGGTTGAAGATGAGAAGACGTTAAAGGGGTTGCTGGGCGAGCTGAATAATCAGTTCAAGGTAATTAAAAGGAAGGGGCCATACTTCCCATTGGCACGCTTTGGGGATCATATCGTGATCGTTAAAGAGAAGGGGGATCAGGAGCGCATTGTTGCCGCCTTTGAGTCGGATGAAGAGGTTCGTGTGGCGGTAGAGGATTTCATTAAGCAGGGTTACTCTGCTGGAGATATTGAGATCAAGAAGGGGGAGCAGAACTTCTTTAAGCACGCCACCTATTCTGGGGTGGGGAGCAAGATGATTGATCTGTTGCGCGACAGCTTGCCTGATACGAGCGCTGATGAGCAGCACTTGAAGCAGGATCTGCTGGACCAGATGAATACGGTCATGCTCTCCTCTATGCCGGACTCCTCCTATCATAAAAACTTCATGCACCGTAAAGGGGTCAAGGGGTATTCGGATGATGCGATCCGGGCTTTTGCTCTGACAGCGGGTCGGATCAATAACAATATCGCCAATGTTCAGTATGACTATAAGCTGACCCGTGATATTGCTGAGGCGAAGAAGCAGGCGAAGAGTCTCCCCGCGGGGGATAAGCGCTACGCCTATGATCTGATCGGTGAGATCGATAAGCGCCATGAGAATATGCAAAACGCATCCTTTAGTCCGATCTCTGGGGTGGCTGGAGCTGCAGGATTTACCTGGAGCATCGGACCCTCGATTGCCTCCGCACTGGTTAATATTTCGCAGACCCCTCTGATTGCCTACCCATTGATGGGGGCCAAGTACGGTTTTGGCCGGGCCGGCAAGGAGGTGATGCGAGCCATGAAAGATTGGGGGCCAAATGGTAAGTATGACCCTGAGCTGTTCCGTGACATCAAGCATGGTCTAAAGGGTGACGAGCTGAAGGCGATCCAAATGTTGGAGGATATGGGTGCGATCAGTACCACCAATGTGATTGAGCTTCAGGGTGCAGGACATGAGGACCATCTGGCAATGGCCAAAGGTGGTTCACTCTCACGGAAGGCACATGATGCCATGAAGTTTGCGGGGGCACCGTTCCACTATGCGGAGGTATTCAACCGTCAGGTAACGGGGCTGGCTGCCTATCGTTTGGCTCGGAGTGATAAGAAGAATCCACTCTCTCATGATGAGGCGATTGATGCGGCACGGACCATGATCTATGACAGTCACTTCGACTACTCCTCTTCAAACAGGGCGCGTGCCATGCAGGGGAACTGGTTGCGTGTGATCACCATGTTCAAGCAGTATTCACTCAATATGTCTTGGATGATGGGGCGGCTGTTGCGTAACTCATTCACCAGTAACGTGGATGCAGAGACCCGTAGCCAGGCCCGGAAGTCACTGATGGGGATTATGGGTGGCTACGGTATGTTTGTGGGTACCCTGGGAATGCCTATCTCTGGCATGGTGACTGGAGTTGTTGAGATGCTTGCCAATGGCATGGGTGAGGAGGATGAGGAGTTTGATGCGGAGGCTTGGTACCGTAACAAGTTGACGGACGCGACCGGTAAGGATTGGGCAGAGGTTATTGCGCACGGTCCAGCGCGTGCGATCTTCCCCTCCATTGATATCTCCTCCCGGATGAGTATCGATCTTCTGGGTATGTGGATGCCTCGGGTGGATGAGCATGCTGAGGGGCGGGATATGGCCCGTAACCGGATCGCTGGGTTGATGGGGCCACTGGCTGCCAACCTTGAGAATGTGATCACGGGAGCTGCGAAAGTTGCGGAGGGCAAAACCTGGAGAGGTATTGAGATGATGATACCGAAGGCGTTCAAGGATATCTCCAAGTCGATCCGGTTTACGCAGGAGGATATTACAACCTGGAAGGGTGAGCGAGTGCTGGAGGAGGATATTACCTTTATGGAGCTGTTCATGCAGGCGGTAGGTTTCAGTCCCCGCAGGCATGGCGAGGCTTACGCTTATCGTAACTTCCTTACCCTGCAGAAGGATGCAATCCAGGAGGCGAAGACACGGCTGGTTGATCGCTGGATCCGTGCGGAGTCGGTGGAGGAGCGTGGCAATATCATGCAGAGTATTGAGTCATTCAATCTTCGCCATCCTCAGAAGAGGATACGGATTACCGGTGACACGATTAAGCGCTCTATGAGAAGCCGGAAGAGAAGTGCGCAGCAGACACATGCTGGCACCTATCTCCCTAAGAGCTATGACTACTTACGGGAAGAAGGTCGATTTGCCAACTTCTGAGGGTTGGAACTGGGATAGTTTGGAGACCAGGTCGTCCTCATCGGGGCGGTAGTAGGTATTTAATAGAGTGGATAGTTTGCGGTGGCCGCTGATCTTCGCCAGCTCCATTGGGTTCTCGTAGAGTTTTGAGAGTCTGGTGAGGGCGGTGGCTCTGGAGTCTCTGAATGTCAGTCCATTGAGATTGCCTTTGATGCGGATATTCCTGAAGTTGGAGGAGATCTGATCGGGGGTCAGGCGCAACATGGTGTTATCCTTTTTGACGGAGTAGAACTGTTGAACTAGGTGTTGCGCTCTGGGGGAGAGGGGGACTGTTCTCTTCTTTTTCTCCTTGGTGATCTCTTTGGGTAGGCGGATTCGATCTGGGAGTACCATATCCCAGGTGATCTTTGTCATTTCTGTGGAGCGGATAGCGGTCTCTACTCCGAACAGCAGGGCGGCACAGACTCTTGGCATCACCTTTTCTGGTGGTTCGTCTTCATGGTATCCACTGACGTGCCGAGCGACTGCGAGATCGTTGTCGAGGAAGACGATATCTCTGGGGTCACCCTTGGGGGGTTTGCGTACAGATCTCATGGGGTTTTTTTCGAACCACCCGAGGTCTTCAATGACGTAGTTGAGTACGGAGTTGAGTACGGTCCACTCTCTAAGCAGGCTCTCACCCTGGATGGATTTCAGTCTGAAGTCTTTCCAATCTGAAACATCTTCCCTTGTCAGTTCGCTGAGTTTGATCTTTGCGATGGGGAGGGTTTTGAGATACTTGATCTTTTTACTCTCCCATTTTGCACAGGCTTTATTGAGGGTTACTTTTCTCTCATACCGGTCAAGTGCATCGGTGACGGTCTTGGCTGCATGGATGGTCTTTTTAAGGTCACCTCTTTCTATGTGGTACTCTATATCTGTAGCCCATTTCTCGGCGGCTGCCTTGGTTAGGAATGACTGAGTTTTACGTATCAACTCCTTTGTGTATGGGTCGGTTTTCTGGACGATTGCCTGCCACTTACCAGTGGATGTTTGCTCTACTTTAGCCATGATATTCTCCGGTCAAATTCGAGATAATGTATGAACAATGTAAATATAGTGTAACAAGTAACTTTAATCAAGTTAAGAAACAATTAACTAAGTTAAAATAGATTAAATAAATAACCAGTAAGATAATGACGGTAAGTGTATGAAAGTAAAAAAAGAATGTGCAAAAAAAAAGACTTACAACCGATTGGGTGTAAGTCTTATAGTTAATTCGTGGTGCCTGGGAGAGGCATCTGAACTCCCAAATAGAATCAGTATGTTACTCGTTAACGATGTGAGTTAATGTAAGTTAATCTTTTAACTTCAAATAAATTTTCTAGGACTTGAAGCGCACCCTGAACTATTGGCCAACACCACTCAAGCGTGGCTCAATAAAACCCGCCGCATGACGGTGACCACCGCCTCCATGAGACTCCGCAATCTTACCTACATCCAACCCCTCTGCATTCGAGCGTAAACCCCACTTACGGGTCTCACCATCCTCAAAGTAAAGGGCAGCAAACGGACTCCCTTTCGACAAGATAGCACCCGCCTCAGAAAACCACATCGGAGGACAGTTCAGCGCAGGAACCTTCACCTCATTAATCACAACCTCATGCTCACCAATGCGGATCAGCTCATTGATATTGGTCATCATGGCATCCAGAATAGCTCCACCCATTTGGATCATTCTCTCCATCTCATTAATGCAGTCGTCCTCCATAATGGACTGCCAGTCATCGAAGCGATAGGGTTGAGAGGAGAGGAAGGCGTGCAGCTCACGGCTCCCACGAAGGTTGAATCTCCACAAGTCACGATCTTCAATCATACGAACCATCATCGGTGGCTTCTCCCAGCCAAAGAAGGTCTCCCAAGTGATCCCGCAGCCGCTCTTGTCCATGTTGAAGTTCACAACCACGTTCTCGGGTAGATTAGTCAGGTTCTCCTGCACTGTCTTGTGGTGGTCCAGGATCAGAATGTTTTGAGCCTTGGCTGCCATCTGGACCAGTACCTCACGTTTGTAGGAGAAGTCCACCATCAGCACCTGTCTACCAGTAACGTCTGGGGGAGGGGAGCCATAGCTCCCCTGATAGAACTCAACCAGACCAGATCCGTAATGCATGCGTACAATCGTTGCTGCAGCCATACCATCCGCACAGTTGGCATGATAGATACAAAGTATTTTCATTGCTGGTGGCCTCTTTTGTTGTGGGCAATCTGTTCTTGATAGTCTCTGAGTCTCAGAAGGACATCCTTGAACCAGGCATCGGGGATTAGCCTATGAAGATCCCGGTATTCACTGTTTGAGAGGGACATCAGAACGGGAACTCCGTTAGGTCGCTGTCATTGACAGGAGCAGGGGGGGTGGGTAGAACAGCGATGGAGGTGAGGACTGAGGTGTGATTGAAGATGAGCCAGAAAGGCATCAATAGATTTACGTTTTGTATACCCACGAGACGTGTCATGATAGATGAAGTCGGGGCATAAAAGCACTCTGGCTGCAGAGACAATGGTGTCGATCTCTGCGCATGCTGCGCGTATTGCCTCAAGATTGTTGTGAAGGGTTTCAATTTCTCTGTTATTGTCTCTCAGCGTATCAACCATCGCACGGGCCTCATTCTGCGATTTGTCGAGTTCGTTGCGCATGAGGTGAAGCGTCTTGGTAAGACTTTCAATACGTTCCTCTAGTTCTGCATTTGTTGGTTTTTTCATTCGCTATCTCCTTGTAATAATTCTTTGTTTACTTTTTTTCCGCAGTCGGCACAGTAGGTGAAGTTGGGGGTGACCCTGAATATGTCGTAGCCGCAAAGGCAGAACAAGTGAAGCTCGCCCGGATGCAGCACAGGGTAGCGAAACCAGCCATGCATTCCTCCGCACTTGGGGCACTCAAGGTTGCCGTGATCGAGAGGGGCAACAGCCACCCACCCATGACCACATGCTAGGCAATATGCTTCACCTTCTTTGTGTGGACCGCGCTCTAACTTCTTGCCGTCTAGGCTGATAACCTCGCCCATTAGAATCCCACCAGCATTTGGGGGGGGTAGTCACAGTAGTTATTGGTGTCCTTCCTTCTCCATAGGTGAAGGCAGTAGGGGTGCTGATTGATGTACTCAACGCTGGTTAACCCGATTAATACAAATGCTATTGCCCAGTCACTCATTATCTGTCTCCTAAACTATGCCGTCTGTCCCAGTCCTCTTTGGTTTTACGGTGCCATCCTGTGGACCGTTTACCTTTGGCTGGGTCTGTAAGTAAGTCTTGCCCTTTTTGCATTCTGTTCTCTATCGTCCTTGGTTTTATTCCATGTGCTTTCCCAAGAATTCTCGCAGCTTCTGCCTTGGACGAATATGTGATGCTGTTATATGTATATGCTGCCAAATATCTGCTCCCTCTTTAATGGTCTTTAATCATTGTTCTCTCCAAAATCAGCTACGACACTTACGATTTTATTGTTCATGTTAGAAGTCCATTATCATCCAAGTACATAGTGAAACATTCACACACATCCTTATCAGTATTTACATAAGCATCTAAATATTTTCTAAACTTAATAGGATAGTCCTCTACTTTAAAATCTTCACGACCTACTGAACCATACATACTACGGGCTATCTCTGCATCCAAAGCATTCTCCATAAACTCGTTCATATCTTTAGATACTTTTTCCATGTTACTCATTCTTTAACTCTAATAGTTTTTTAACTTTACACTTATGCTTGTTAAATTCATCCATTTAGTAATTCCTCATCAATCTCAGTTCCCCACTTCGATGCAATTACTGCCAGTGTTATTGCTCGCTCTGGTGTAGAGCTGCGAATACTCGGAGAATCACAAGACTGCAGATACACTACTGCCTCAACCCATTCGGACTCATCTAATTCATCATGAACTTCATCTATAGAATACGTGTAAGTTACATCTACATGAAATCTCTTCTGAAGATCCATCGCTTGCTGACCGTTGTGACAGGGGTCGTATTCACTAAGCCATATCTTTTTCTTTTCAATCCAATAATCAACCGCATCTACAGTGTCGTAATGATCTCCGAATTCACGCTTCTTTAACTTCCACTGTGCCTTAGCTGCAAGGCGATTGATTTGCTGCACTGTTAGTCTGTCTATGTGTTTCATTTATCATTCTCCTGTATTCATTGGTGGCTCAGGCAGTGATTGCCAATGTGATATATCACACGATAGGTAACCTATCTCACCAACATCACTATCAGCCCATACAGATCCGTCCTCAAGCGCAATATAACCTGAGCAGATGTAATACTCATTATTAGCTAAGGGGAAGCAGAGCATTGCCTTTTCATCGATAGGGACAGGTTTATCTTCTACGCTAATCCAACCATCCTGATATTCACGTAGGGCTTGAATAGCATCATTTCCTTGTGTGAATGCGTCTGTATCACAAGGGTCGATGTGACTCATAGCAACTAATAGAGCATCAATCGCTTGTTTAATTGTTTGGTTGTGTTTCATAATAATTATCTCTCTATTAGCTTCAGCCTAACTATGCGTCAACTCATTCTTCTCTAGTATCATCCGCATGTTGTTGTATCTCCTCTAGCCTGTCTAGTGATATTGCTGCGTATTTGGTCATATTTATATTTCCGTATAGTCCACTGTTATATTACTTTTACACATGTGCCAAACTTGCTAAATACATCCACAAATCTGGCACTGTCTTTACCCCAAAATACTGTGCAACAGGCCATGCTTGCACCTTTATTATTCACATTCCCATTTATCATAAAACGAAGTCTTGTATCGGCTAAAAAGCATATTGCATTAGCAGTAAATACCGATTTCTTCCAGTGCTTAGTGTTCGGTGCGACTGGTATTAACGCAATAACATCCCCCTTCGCATTCGCGCACTTCTTTAACCAATCTGCTATCCCAAATCCGTAAGGTGGGTTTACAAATATGGTGTTATATTTATCCCAGTCCTCATCAAGCCCACCGCTGTGCAGTTCAACATCAGCACCAACTATCGATGAGCTATTTGAGCATGGGTCAAATTCTATCCTCCCAAGGGCATCTCTCACAGCGTCTACATACTTTGGGGGCGTGTTCCAATCCGTAGAACCAGTGTTTACTTTTCTCCCAGCCGTCATAACAATCTCCAAAACGTAATATAACAAGTCGCTCAACACGGACCACAAACAAGGAGCCGTTTGTGTCCGGTTAGCTTGGCGTTAGACATTCCAATCATCACCACCGGGTAATGCAAAACGTTCACGGCTTCCAGTCTTTTCACGAATAAGCTTGTCAAAGAACTCTCTTTTAGTCATTAGGCGAAAACCCTCTGGCATTTCTTCATTTTCAAACTTTTTTAACGCTGCTTGCATGTCCTCTTTGGTTGGAAACTCACCATTCCTAAGCCCGTAAGTTACTGTCCCAAGTTGTGAAGGGTCATCAATGTTAATAACGCTAATTTGCATCTCTATTTCAATTGGAGCTTTTAAAATAAAACCTTCCATTTCCTATCCTCTCTGGTAATGTCTAACAACTAGTTCAACTCGACTGGCGATAAACGCCAGCAAGTTAACAAAGGCGTTAGACGGCACTGATGCGTTCCTGTGCTATCTTGAAATATTCCTGATCAAGCTCTATCCCTATGAACTTTCTGTTTAGGTTTTTTGCTGCCACTCCTGTTGTTCCACTACCCATAAATGGGTCAAGCACAGTCCATCCCTCATAGGAATAATAAGTTATACACTTTGTTGGTAACTCTAAAGGAAAAGGTGCTGGGTGTTTATTCGTTGTATCAGGTTGCATTTCCCAAACATTAC